>Ga0115559_1000325_pt1 | contig 33411 bp, 35 predicted proteins | sample COGITO_mtgs_1105_3_FD_87281 | JGI IMG/M metagenome (GOLD analysis project Ga0115559, IMG submission 87281) | Pelagic marine microbial communities from North Sea - COGITO_mtgs_110506 | ecosystem: Environmental > Aquatic > Marine > Epipelagic | place: Germany:Helgoland, sampling site Kabeltonne... | reverse complement strand
TTACCAATACCTCCTGGTAGCGACGTTATGTATAAGGTTGTTTCCTCTACCAATAATGATATGCACGTTCATTGTGTTTTTGAGGGAATGTTGCTATAAAATGTGTAAACACTTGTATGGCAGACATAGATGACAGACTATTAAGAATAGAACAAAAAGTTGACAAAGTATCAGAAGCGGTTGTTTCTTTAGCTAGAGCCGAAGAAAGAATTACAGCATTAAATAATGATACAAGAATTATTCTTAAAAGAATGGTTGCCCAAGATGACCGATTGAGGCTCCTTGAGAGAGATTTGTCGCACGTTGAAGACACAACCAAAACCATAAGATCTATTGTATGGACTATCACAACAGCAATAATAGGTAGTATTGTTGCTGGATTTATTTGGATGTTTGAGCTTCCCTCTAATTAATTTAGAGTTTTTTTAAAAAAAGTGTAACATATAGGTATGGAACTAGATTTTTCACAACAACTTCAAGCTGATCGCTCAGGCCCCAAAAGCGCAGCGCAAACACCAGCGAAAAAAGAAGAAAGAAAAAAGGGTTCATCCGTAAACGAGCCAGGTTCTGCAGCTGGTGCAATTACTTTTAGCGAGAAGGTTACAACATCACTCAAAAATAAAGTAAAAGAGCATAACGAAAAATCTGACAAAAAAGTCACTCTAGGTATGCTTAAAAAGATTTACCGCAGGGGTGCAGGAGCTTTTTCCACTTCACACCGCCCAGGCCAAACAAGAGGCAGTTGGGCAATGGCTCGCGTTAATATGTTCTTGAAAATGGTAAGAGGCGGAAAAGTAAAAGATTCTTACCGCAAGGCAGACCAAGATGTAGCTAAAGCCTCAGAAGAAGAGATAATTGATCTCACCATCGAATCATTATTTGATGATTATTCAAAGGTAGAATTAGCTTTGGCTAAAATTGATCTTTTAGCTTCTAAAATTTCAGATACAGAAATACTAGAATACTCAGAATCTGAAAATTGGGACTGCGAAACAGAGGCAGAAAATAAAACTTTAAATAAACCATTCAGACTCCCAAAAGGTTCCAAAAAGAAGTTTGGCGTTTATGTAAAAAATGACAAAGGCAATGTTGTGAAGGTAACTTTTGGAGATCCAAATATGGAAATTAAAAGAGATGATCCAGCGAGACGCAAATCATTTAGAGCTAGACACCAATGCGATACCAATCCAGGCCCCAAATACAAAGCAAGATATTGGTCTTGCAAGCAATGGAGAGCTGGTAAGAAAGTGGAAGCAGAATTAGAATCAGACGCATCTCTTCTTGAAATCAACCCCTCTCTTTCTCAAGCCAAAGAAATAAGCGAAGAGTATTAATGAACCAAAACTTTCCAACAGGATCTAGCCTATATAAGGAATTTTTGTCGGAAAGAGAAGAAATTTTAAAACTTAAGTGGATAGAGTCTGAGAAAAAAGGGGAGGATATAGGGTTTGAGGTTGCCCTACTAACTTGGATAAGAAAACACAGATCTGAGTGGAAAAAAAGCAGAGACGCTTATATATCTATTGACAAAGACCATATTTGATATAACATCTATGGATGTCAGTAAAATTAATATCAATCTCCAAACCTGTCGAAAACGACGGGGTTAAAAGCGCAGAAGACTTAGTGGCTTACTGTGCGCGCGTCAGTAATCCCGACAACCAATTAAATAAAAAAACAGCCCCAAGGTTGTTAAAATATTTAATCAAGCACAAACACTGGTCACCTTTTGAAATGGTCAGTATGACGCTAGAAATTAAAACCAGCAGAGCTATTGCTGCGCAAATTCTTCGTCACCGCTCCTTTGCTTTTCAAGAATTTAGCCAAAGATACTCTGAATCTTTAATTTCTCGTCCCATCGAGCTTAGAAAACAAGGCGAAACAAACAGGCAAGTTGGTGACGAATTAATTGATCCTATTATTATGGATGAATGGTTTGCAGAAATGACCCGACCAGCTTCTGGCCTGCTAGAAGATTATGTTGATTTTTGTTTTAAAATTTATAAAAGACTAATAAGTGTGGGGGTTGCGAAAGAAAGCGCCAGAATGATCTTGCCACAATCTACAGAAACAACAATGTATATGGCTGGTAGTCTGCGTAGCTGGATTCATTATATTGAATTGAGGACACAAAAAGAAACACAAAAAGAACATCGTAAAATAGCAGAAGACTGTAAAAAAGTTTTTATAGAACAATACCCGATACTAGCGGAAGCGTTAAAATGGAAGAGTTCTTAGGGTTAGTATATACAGCTTGTTTTAGCACTTGTATTTGGCCACAAATATTTAAAAGCATAAAAACAAAAAAAGTACAAGATGTAAGTATATCACTTTTTATTCTTTCTATAATTGGGTATATTTCCGCCATATATTATACTATCCTAAGAATAGGATTTGATTTTTGGTGGTTGATTAATTACGGGCTTAGTTTATTATCAGCCATAACAATGGTGTGTGTTTGGTTGAAATACAAAAATGATAAATAATAAAGATAGAATAGAATATTACTTAGGTAATTTTATTTATGATGGATTTCCAGCAGAATCATCCCCCGAAATCTTTGATAAACCCTTTGAATTGTGTAAAAATATAAAAAGCAGGTCTACATACGATGTAGACTTACAAAGATTATATAATATAAAACCAAAAAAACTTTGGGTTCAGTGTGGAGATCAGCCCTACACAGGTAAAAACAAAGTATTAGTAAAAACAAGAGACTCTTTTAATAATGAATCTAGAGGAATTTTAGGTAAATTAAATACTTGGAGACACTGGAATTTTTTATTAAAAGAAGATTGGGATTGGACCTACAAAAAACCAGATGTTATATGGAGGGGGGCAGACACAGGGAACAACCCAATCAACAACGATAGGCTTGATTTTGTTAAAAAGTTTCATACAACTTTAAATGTCGGTTTTTCTTGTTGGCAACAAAACAAAAAAATATCACCAGAAGATTATTTACAAGAGTATCTTAAACAACCTGTAAATATAAATAATTTATTAAAGTTTAAATATCATCCAATAATAGATGGTAACGATAAATCTTCTAGCCTTAATTGGGTTTTAAAGTCAAACTGTTTACCAATAATGCCAAAACCAAGATTTCATTCTTGGGCTTGTGAAAAATTTTTAGAACCTGGGGTTCATTATGTTGAATGCAAAAGAGATTTTTCTGATTTTTTGGATAAAGTAGAAATGTGCAAATCAAACGACGACGAGGCAAAACAAATAGCACAAAATGGTAAAAATTTTATGAAGATTTTTTCTGACACAGAAAATGAAATTAAAATAGAAAAAGACTTATTAGCATTAATATAAAATATGACTCCATACATGTCAACAGAAGAAATTTCTTTTATAGAAAAACATTTAAAACCGAATGATTCTATGTTAGAATGGGGAAGTGGTGGCTCAACCATTCATTTTAGCAAATTGGTCGCTAAAATTTATTCAATAGAACACGATAAAAACTGGTTTAACAAAGTCGATTACATTAAGCCAGAAAATGTAGAATATTATTTTGTCAAACAAAATTCCCCGAGAACCAGACCAACAAAACAAGAAGAATTTATCGATTATATAAACTTCATAGATGAGATTGGCGTTGCTAAATATGATGTTGTTTTTGTAGATGGTAGAGCTAGAAAGTTTTGCGCATTAAAAGCTTTAGATTACGTAGATCAAAATTCAAAAGTAATAATTCATGACTGGGAAAGGCCAATATATAAAGAAGTTTTAGATAGTTATGACATTATAGATGAAATACATAGGGTAGGTATCTTAAGAAAAAAATAAAAAAATGAAAAAAATAATTGTAACAGGTGTAACGGGGCAGGTCGGATCATACATGGCGGATTTTCTTTTGAAATTTACCAACTGTAAAGTTTATGGAGCTATCCGCAGACTAAGCGTTCCAAACCATGAAAACATTAAACACATTAAAGATCCAAATTTTGAACTGATTGAAATGGACCTCGGTGACGAACACAGCATTAGATCTTGCATCGAAGAAATTAAACCAGATTATTTTATTAATTTTGCCGCCAACTCTTTTGTTGGTAATAGCTGGAGAATGCCAGTTAACCATTTTCAAAATAATACAATGGGAGTTCTTCATCAACTTGAGGCTATTCGTAAACATTGCCCTGATTGTAGATATTATAACGCTGGATCTTCAGAAGAATTTGGCAACGTAGATTATAGCCCACAAGACTTAAATCACCCATCCAAACCAAGAAGTCCTTATGGGGCATCAAAAGTGGCAGCCAGACAAATCGTTAAAGTTTGGCGAGATTCGTATGATCTTTTTGCTATTCAGGGATATTTATTTAATCACGAATCCGAACGCAGGGGAGAAGAGTTTGTGACTAGAAAAATTACTAAAGCTGTGGCTAGAATTTCCAAATCGCTATCTGAGGGTGATGTAAATTTTAATTTACTTGAGTTGGGTAATATGGACGCTAAGAGGGATTGGAGCCACGCAGAAGATTTCGTACGTGCCGTTTGGTTAATGCTGAACGAAGATAAGCCGAAAGACTATCTTTTAGCTTCTGGGGAAACCCATACAGTACGTGAATTTGTAGAGTTAGCTTTCGAGAACGCTGGCATCAAAGGTTCTTGGAGTGGTAGCGGGGTAGATGAAAAATTTAATCTCCTTGGAGAATTTACATCAGGAATTTCTTTGGTTAAGGTGAACCCAGATTTTTACAGACCAGCTGAAGTTGATCTCCTATGGGGAGACCCATCTGAAGCTCAAAAAGACTTAAACTGGGAAAAAAGTGTTGACTTTCCAGACTTGGTTCGTAGAATGGTGGCAAATGACCTCAAAGAAATTAACTCCCCACAAAAGAAGACAAGCTGTTATTGACAGATTGATAGAAGTACCCAAGAATCAAAAAAGATTCTTTTGGGCTAGGGAGATGAAACTTTTAAAGGATCTTGAAGCTAGGTATTCTCTAGAATTCTTAGAGATTGCAACCTTTCCTAAAAAGTACGATAGTCTCGCATACTTGGTTTCAGAACCACTAAAAGAACCAATGGATAGGAAGTGGAGAAACTTCAACTTTAAAGTCGATCTTTCTAAGTATGACCCAATTATTTTGGGAGAAAAGACTGGAAATGACTATGTTTCGGTAGATAATAAACCAAAGAATACAAAAGAACTATTTAAATGAGCGATAAAGATTCAGAACTACTAGAAAAGTTCCTTAAAGAAAAAAAGGAAGATCATTTCAACTTTGAAGAGGCTATTGATTACAAGGTGTCAAGTGGCTCTTTACAACTGGACCTAATGCTTAATGGTGGATTTAATCCTGGCCTTCATAGGTTTGTTGGCATGAATGAAGGCGGTAAAACATCAGCTTCGCTAGAGGTGATGAAAAATATGCTAAACGACACCCCAGGATCTAAAGGGTTTTATATTAAAGCTGAAGGTAGGCTTTCCAACGAAATGATGAAAAGGTCTGGCGTAAGATTTGTTTTTTCAGCTAAAGAATGGGTGGAAGGAACTTGTTTTGTTTTTGAAAGTAATATTTATGAGGTCGTAGTTGATGCTATGCATACTTTGGTTGAGAAAAACGAGGATAAATTCAAATATTGTTTCATTCTAGACTCAGTTGATGGATTGATTTCTAAACAAGATATAGAAAAATCATTTTACGATTCTAACAAAGTTGCTGGTGGTGCAGTTATCGCGGCCAACTTTATGAAGAGAATGTCTATTAAGCTCACAAAAAGAGGCCATATGGCTATCTTTATCAGCCAAGTGAGGGCAGACATCAAGATTGACCCATACTCAAAAGCTCCTGTGCGTCAGACATCCGCAACTGGAGGTAATGCCTTACTTCACTTTGCTAATTATATTATTGAGTTTGAACCCCGATATAGAGGAGATTGGATTCTACAAGATGCATCTAAAAAAATACCCTGCCCCAAAACAAATCCAATTATTGGCCACTGGGCAAAAGCTACTATTAAAAAATCCCCCAACGAGAAGACAAATAACACAGTTCCTTACCCAATTCGCTACGGAAGAACTGGTGGCACATCAATTTGGGTAGAGAAGGAGATCATCGACTTATTGTATATGTGGGAGTTCGTCACCAAAAAGGGTGCTTGGATCACTGTTGGTGAAGAGTTTAAAGAACTAGTTAAGGATTATTGCTCAGATATCCCAGAAAAAATTCACGGAGAAGCTAATGTCTTTAATTTTATTGAAGAAAATAAAAGTTTATCTGAATTTTTAATAAATTATTTTAAATCCAATATAACAGAATTGGTATAAATAACCCTAACAATACTCGCCAAACCTCTCGTAGAAGCTCAAATTGGTGAGTTACTTTTATGAAATTTAAAACCCTGTACGGCAAAGAAAAAGCTATAAGAAACGCGCACAGGTACAAAATTAAGTGGAATGGTAAGTGCCGCAGTAAATTTCAAGCTGAAGTAAGAAAATATCTCTATAAATACTGGAAATACGACGCTGTATATGAAGAATTTAAAGTGGTTGGGACACAGCTCTCTTTAGATTTTTATAACCATACAAAAGGCATAGCTATAGAGGTGCAGGGCGCTCAACACCTCAAGTTTGTGGAGTTTTTTCATAAAACTAGGGCTAATTTTTTAAGTCAAATACGTAGGGATGACAAAAAAATGGATTTCTGCGAGATAAATGGGATAGAATTGCTACAAATATACCCAGATGACAAATTGTCAGAAGAATTTTTCGCAAAGCTTTTGGGGTAGTGTAAAATAAATTATATGGATAAACCTAAATTTAAGCAATTTGAACTACCAAAGAAGATTCTTGATCAATTATATGAGTTGACTGGTGGCGCTGAATGCTACAAAGGTTTCATTATAGCGTATTGCAACGAAGACGGCGTACCAATTGTTTATACAAGTTGTGAATCTCAAATAACAGAGTCTGGTTTGATAAAATCTATTGAAGGTTATATTCAAGAATATTCTCAAAATGTTTTTGAAGAAGAGTTAGATTAGCCCTTGACAGAACCGACAACGTATGTATTATGCGTTGTATATGATATATAGTCTAGAAATCGAAAAACAAGTCTTGGCAGCATTTATTCAGAAGCCAAAAGTCCTGTTCAATTTCATACACCTCATTGGGGAGTCTGATTTTTACGATAACTCATTATTGCACAGAACACTCTTTGCTGTTTTAAAGAGAGCGTGCGAACAAGATGAGCAAATTGACGATATTGTTTTAGTGCAGAGAATTAGAGATTTAGGGATAAAGTTTGAAGAGGATATCTCTCTTATTGATTATGTCAGATCCCTCTCTATGCGCAAAATACACTCAGAGGAAAAGATCGAGTCCTCCATCAAGGAACTAAAAAAATATAGTGTCCGCAGAGAAATAAACAAGACTGCAAAAAAGATATCAGACTCCATGAAGAGCATCTCTGCGGATATGCCATATTTGAAGATCATAGAATCTGCTGATCAAATTTATAACGAAAATATTAACATGTTCGAAGTCGGGGCGGACATCCCAGAAAACATTTTTGAACAAATGGAGGGGTTTATTGAAGAAAGAGGTAACAACCCACTAGAAGAGTTTGGGATGATGGGTCCTCATGAAAAGATCAATGATATTTATGGATCTCTTTTGCGACCAGGAAATATTACCGTCATTGTGGCTCGATCTGGTGTGGGTAAGACTCAGTATTGCATGGATTATTCTACAAAAGTGTCTGCTAAGTATGATGTCCCAGTGCTTCACTTTGATAACGGGGAAATGAGCAAGGAGGAGTTAATCATTCGTCAGTGTGCTGCCTTATCTGGCGTCCCATCATATCTTCTTGAAAGCGGTAGATGGAGAGAGGCTGGAGCAGAAACCGTACAAAAAGTACGAGCTGTATGGCAGAAAGTTAAAAATTTAAAATTCTACTATTATAATGTCGGCGGCATGGATGTAGATTCAATGATAAATACTTTAAAAAGATTTTACTACTCAACGGTTGGGCGCGGGAATAAAATGATTTTCTCCTTTGATTATATTAAAACATCATCTGATAGTGGTGGTGGTAACAAAAACGAATGGCAGCTTGTCGGAGAAATGGTGGACAAATTCAAAAAATGCATCCAAAAGGAGATACTAGAAGATGGTAATCCAGTAATACCAATGATTACTTCTGTGCAATCTAATAGAAGTGGTATTACAACAAATAGGCAGAGCGCTAATATTGTCGATGATGAATCCATTGTTTCTTTGTCTGACCGCATCACCCAATTCTGCTCACATATGTTTATTCTACGTCAAAAAACAAATGATGAAGTCGCAGAGGAGGGTCCACAATTTGGGACACACAAACTAATTAATGTCAAGTCTCGACACCTTGGAAAAGACATAGCTGGAGCTATTGAACCCGTTCAAGTAGATGACAACCTTCGAAAGAACTTTATTAATCTTGCGTTTAAAAATTTTAATATTACAGAGTGTGGAGATTTAAGAGATATTGTTGACTTTAGAAATAGTGGAGGCAACCTAGTCGGAAGTGAGGCTTCAGACATTCCATCCTTTGAAGATCTATGAACGAATACAGAAGCTCCTTAGAAAAATTAGGCTACAGTCTCCAAGATTGCGGTTCTCACTGGAGAACTCGCGCTATTTTTCGAAATGGAAAAACAAACACTTCTCTTATTATATATAAAGATTCTGGGGTTTGGAGGGATTTTGGCGGAGATGAACAAGCAAAACCATTTGCAGCTTTAGTAAAAGAAACATTAAAAACAGAAGACCCTAAAGCTCTTAAAGAATATTTAATAAACAACCCAAATCAAAAAGAATCATTCACTCCAAAAGAAGAAGTAATAGAAATGGAAAAAATTTACCCAGAGTCTTATTTAGAAAAACTTTTGCCGATGAAAACCTTTTATGAAAAAAGGGGTGTATCTTCTAATACGCAAGATAAGTTTAAATGTGGTTACGCTGGTGGCGGCAAGATGTACCGTAGGATAGTATTCCCTATTTACGACTTAGACGGCCAAATTCATGGTTTTTCTGGTCGCTCTGTCACCAATGATGAACATATTCCAAAATGGAAACACATGGGCCGCAAAACAAACTGGGTTTACCCACACCACCTTTCACATTCCAATATAGAGGATAAAGAAGAAGTTATACTAGTTGAAAGTATTGGTGATTGTATGGCTCTTTATGAAGCTGGTCACGACAACGTTCTAATGTTGGCTGGGTTAGACATTTCTGCGAAAATAATCTCCTATCTAAATTCTTTTGATTTAAAGAGAATTATTGTTGCGACAAATAACGACAACAGTAAAGATGAGAATACTGGCGCTCTGGCCTCAATCAAGGTCGCGGCTAAACTTTCCTCCGTTTTTGATCTATCCCTAATTAAAATTAATCCTCCCGTATGTAACGATTTTGGCGAAATGCTAGAGTGTGACACGGCTATGTTAGAGAATTTTAAAAAATGGTATGAACGAAAAGACAAATGGAGTCTCGGGGACAGTAAATTTCAAGAGTATGTATTAAAGAAAATAAAATCAAACGATAAATTGTCGAAAAATACACACTGCAAAAAATTAATAAAAACACTAAATGGAAGTTAAATTATCAGCAAGTCGTATTAAAACGGCGCAATCCTGCAGTTGGATCTATTGGACAAAATACAAGCAAAAGTTACCAGACACTAATAATGATGGCGCTAGACGCGGAACTGTGTGCCATAATGTCTTTGAGTTTTTATCAAAACAAAAAACTAAAACACAATTTAATAAAGTCGTAAAAGCTGAAGATCCTTTCGCTTCTAAGGCTGTAAAAGATTTAATTATGTCTGACGCTACCGAACTAGGAGTAACAGATGAAGACAACATGACTATGATCAAAGAGATGATCTTAAATGGCCTTAGTTGCAATTTCCACGGAGAGGATTTAGGGGTTCCAGATGAAGCTCATGCCGAACTAGATTTTGAAATAGAACAAAACGGTTACCATATTCGTGGGTTTATTGACCAACTCTTTTTATACAAAGACAAGAAGATAGCTATCATCCGAGACTACAAAACTAGTAAGAAAATGTTTGAAGGGAAAGAAAAAGAAGATAACCTTCAAGACTATATGTATTGTTTGGCGGTAAAACATTTATTTCCAGAATATGTTAACAGAACTTCGGAATTCTTATTTTTAAAATTTGATTTAAATAAAAATGGTTTAATGAAGATGGAGCCTATCGAGGAGGATGACTTAGAGGGCTTTGAACTTCAACTAGCATCTGTTCAAAATTATTTAGAAAATTTTAATGAAAATGATGCGGTGGCAAATTTCGCTGCAGATAAAGGATTTCCGTCAGACGGATCTTTTGGCGGCAAACTTCAATGTGGGTTTGCCAAAGAGAAAGGACAACTCAAAAAAGATGGAACCGTAATGTGGCATTGCCCATACAAGTTCGATTTCTTTTATGCCGAAATAAAAGACAAAGATGGTGAATTTGTTTCATCTTGTTTCCAAGAAGATTTTAATATAGAAATGGTCCCAGAAGAAGGTAGCCATGAAATAAAATATTATGAAGGCTGCCCAAAACACTTGACAAACCGTAATTAATAGTGTTTCATACCTAAATGATCCCTTTATTTAAAACTCATTTCTCAATCGGTAACAGTATACTCCGACTCGATGACGTAGATAGAATAGCTACAGACAATAATCTCGAAGAGGTTTATTTTGTGGAAGATTTTATGACTGGTTTCCCAGCTGCTTTTAGGCTTTTTGGAGATAGAATGCGGTTTGGCTTGCGCCTCCCCATTTTTAATGAAGATGAAAACCCCAAATCAGAAAGCAAAATTATAGCGTTTGCAGATGGGGACGAAGGATGTAAAGAGTTGTATAGTCTTTGCACCAAGAGTTCTAGTGAAAAACTAAAGACACCTTGGGCAAGTTTTAAAAATCTAAAATTTGTTATGCCTTTTTATGATTCGTTCTTACATAAAAATCTTACAACATTTGCTAATTGTATGCCATCCCTACCAGATGAAATGAGTTTTATTGTCGAAAACAATAACCTTCCTTTCGACTTCTTACTTAAAGAAAAAGTTGAGAAATATACTAATGCCGACCCTAATAAAAAAATAATAAAAGCTAAATCCATTTACTATGAAAATAAAGAAGATGTTGAAGCATTTCAAACATACAAGTGTATCTGCAATCGGCAGCCTGGCCGACAAGCCAGCCTGTCTAATCCACGACTTGACCATTTTGGTAGTGATCGTTTTTGTATAGAAGCTTGGAAGGAGGATAAATAATGGAAGATTTACTAAGATTTAAATTCGATCAAAAATATATCATTTTCGACACAGAAACCGAAGGTCTTAACCTAGTATCATCTAAACCCTGGCAACTTGCTTGGATTGAAGCCACTGGCAAAAAGATAATAAAAAAGCAAAACAGATTCCTAAAGTGGGACGACCTAAATGTATCAGACGATGCGGCTAGAATTACAGGTTTTAATAAACAAGACTATATATCTAAAGCCGAAGACCCAGAAAAAGTTTATAAAGAGTTTATGGACTTAATTATGGATGAAGATGTTATTATAGTGGGTCAAAACATATTGGGGTATGATATATATATGTTAGGAGTTATAGCTCGAAACCTTGGTGTTGAGATTGATTACTCTTTTATTAGCCGCATTCTTGATACCAAAGTCATTGCGACAGCCCTCGGTAAAGGCAACAAGACTCCAGACAAGGACGATATGTTAACTTGGCAGCTTAGGTATCTAAACTACAGAGAAAGAGGCTTGAAGACTAACCAGAAGTTCTTATTGCAGCATTATGAGATCCCTTTTGATGAGAATCAGTTGCATGACGCTTTATATGATATTGAAAAGAATTTTGAAATATTTCAAAAACAGCTGTGGGAATTGGATGTATAAACGTGTAATATAGTTTATGGATATGTCCGATGCAATAGTATTTGAGAACGTAGAAAAATTCATTCAAAGTATTGATTGGGACAAAACAGAAGTCCCCAATGAGGTCGTTTACTTGATAAAAAACAACAACAGCTTCAAAACTAACAACCTAGATGAATCTGCGAGTGACTATATGGTGTCTTTTGAGGGTAATTTAAAATCACAATATTTTGAGGAATACGAATATGTTTGCGATAGTGACAGACCAACCAGGAATAGTATAAAAACAAAAGGCGAATATTGGATTGATGAATCCTTTTCTGGTAAAATTAATATTTTTTCAGACATCTTTATAGATTATTTAAATAAAGATTGGTATGTTTTGTTTGAGCTTTCGTTTATTAATGGATTTTTAATTAAATCTAAATGCGTTAAGTGCAGCCAATCAGACAACACAAAAAGAAAAACCGACCCAAACAACGCTAAAGAGTCTTTTATTAATAAATATAAAAACAGAAAATGTTTCTTATGTAATAAATTTATTATAATTTATATAAATTATTATGTGCGACCAATAATGTGGTTGGTATCCAAAATACCCAATAAGAATACAAAATTAAAAAAAGTGACAAAAGTGTTGTTAAATATTTTTGTCCCATTTAATTATCTTTTTTAACTTGCTATTTGTAAAACTATACCTATAATACGGTATATGTTACAATTAAAACCATACAAGCAACCTATGCCAGTTGGGGTAAGACTCCCCGAGATTGAAGTAGATGACAAGCACTATAAAGAGTTAGGCATCCCGAAAGAAACATCTAACTTTGACTTGTTGAGAAAGCTATGCTTGAAAGGCGTAAAAGATAGAGGCATTGACTTATTAGATAATAAGCAAAAATACTATGATCGAGTAAAAATGGAGCTTTCTGTTTTAGAGGAGCTTGGTTTTGTTGAATATATATTATTGAATTGGGACGTTCTCAATTATTGTCACGAAAATGGAATACCCACGGGTCCAGGACGAGGTTCTGCCGCAGGATCTTTGGTACTATACTTGTTAAGAGTTACGAATGTTGACTCAATCAAATATGATCTTTTCTTTGAAAGATTTGTTTCGAAGAGCCGAGCCAAACAAACAATTGTTGATGGTATTACCTATCTTGATGGTTCGCTCCTAGCTGATGTTGATAATGATATTTCTTATGATCGCCGCCAAGAAGTGATTAAATATATTGAAACAAAACACAAAGGAAGAACTTGTAAAATTTTAACACTAAATACTTTAAGTAGTAAGCTATGTGTTAAAGAGTGCGGTAAAATTGTTGGAGAATTATCTGAAGATGATGTAAATAGTATTAGCTCTATTATACCAAAGCAATTTGGCAAAGTGGCGAAGCTAGATGTAGCCTACGAAGAAAGTGAAAAGTTTAAAGAGTTTGCGGATAAAAACGCAAAAGTATATAGAATAGCTAAAAAATTAGAAGGTCTAAATAAAAATACAGGAGTCCACCCATCTGGAATTGCAATCAGCTTTTATAATGTCGAAGAAATCATGCCCATGCAGAGAACTGGTGACGGCGATCTTATTTCAGCTTATGATATGAACGACGTCGCGGCCCTAATGGTTAAGTTTGATATTTTGGGATTACGCACTCTTTCGGTTGTGCATGAAACATGCAAACAGCTCGGCATCAAAATGGAGGATATTGATGTGCAGCTTCCAGAGATCTATGAAAACTTCAAGAACATTGAAGCCCCCAAAGGGTTGTTCCAACTTGAGGCTAATACTAATTTCAAAGTATGTAAGAAAGTTTCCCCGAGAAATTTAGAAGAACTATCTGCTGTTGTAGCTATCGCACGTCCTGGTGCGCTTGATTATTTAGACGTTTATAGTGAATACGTTAGCACGGGAGATTTTCAATCGGTAAACGAGTACTTTGATGAGATTCTTTCTTATACTGGAGGCATTCCACTATACCAAGAGCAGCTAATGAAGATGGCTGTTAAGGTTGGCTTCACCTTAGATGAGTCTGAGCAGCTTAGACGAATAGTTGGTAAGAAGAAGGTAGACCAAATGTCCAAATGGAAAGACAAGATTACAGAGAAGATTCAAGAAAATAATTTAGATGAACAGGTTGGTGAGGTTCTATGGAAGGTTGCAGAAGACTCGGCTAACTACTCATTTAATAAATCCCACTCAATTAGTTATGCTATTTTGGCGGCAATCACAACTTACCTTAAATTCAAACACCCACAGGAGTTTTTCTTGAGTTTGTTAAGGATGACAAAACATGAACCAGATTCTCATGCTGAGATTTCATTAATCAACCAAGAGTTATGCCTTTTTAACATGAAGCTTTTGCCGCCCGATTTATCTAAATCTGACATCATGTTTGAGATTGAGGGTCGTGATATCAGATTCGGCGTCAACAGCATTAAAGGAGTATCAGAAAAAACATTAGAAAGCTTGGTTGAGTTTCGTAAAGCGCAAGAAGTTGAACAAAATAAATATGATGTATTTATAACAGCGAAACAATCTGGTTTAAACATAGGTGTTTTGTCTGGATTAGTCCAAGGAGGAATGATGGATTCTTTTTGTGATATAAACGCGACAATTCCAAACCGCTGCCGCTTAGTTTTAGAGGCGCAAGCTTTTAACATTCTCACAGATAGAGAGAAGCGTAATTTTATAGAACTAGGAGAGAGGTTTGACTATGATGTGTTGAAATCCATTCACGCTGTTGTAAAAGACTCCCTAGTAGCGGACGACGGCAAACCACTTATGAAGGACTCAAGGTTTAATACATTTAAAAAGAAATACGACGGATATAAAAAGATTTACGAAAAAAATAAAGATCACTTAAAGTTTGCAAATTGGTTTTTTGAACGTAAGTATCTTGGCTATAGTCACTCGACACAAATTAAAGATGTGTTTGAAAACTCTGGTGATTTATGCGACACAATACAATTGAAGTCTATCAACAACAACGATAGGGTAAAATTAGTTGGAGTTGTAACCGACTGCATTTCCAGAACAAGCTCAGCAGGAAACAAATATATGAGGGTAGAAATACAAGACGATTTTGGTACAATTGATTTTATGCTTATAAATAATAGACGCTGTGCTACCTTGGATAACTACTTAAATAATGGTGGCAAGAAACCAAAAGAAGAACAAATAGTTTTTATTCACGGCAGTAAAGGAGAAGATATTATTTTTGGTGATAAAATAACAATTCTTGATGAAAAAATCTACACAAAATTATCTGAAATTAAATAATGGATTTATCTAAATTCAACTTCACACCCTCGGCTCAAAAAGCAATTGAAGACTCAATATCTATAGCGGAAGAGTTTGGGCATCTCAAAGTTATTGATTTACATCTTCTATTATCTATACTTAGGTTAGACCACACAAGTATAGATTTTGCTATAAGCTCCAATGGGCTAATTAAAGATGGGGTTATTCAAGGTATAGAATATGCCATAACGAACTACAAAGAACCGAAAAGGAAGAAGAAAATATATGCACCAGAGATATATGAAATACTACAATATTCTAGTTTATCAGCATCTCGTTTAAAAGATGAATTTATTGGTATAGACCATATTTTAGTTTCCATTCTTAGTACGAGAGAAGAAATTGCAGATTTTTTAATACATTTAGATGTAGATATAGTTAGATTAGTTAATGACTTAAAAAAAATCATAAAAAACGGAATTCCCAAAGAAAAAGTTCCATTAAGTATTGGTTCAAATACAACTCAACAAGAAACCACTTCATCTGAAATGGATGGGTGGTGCGAAAATCTAAATGAAAAAATAGCCCAAAAAGGAGAGTTTGAAATTTTTGGAAGAGATGCTGAGATTGAAAGAATTTTTGAAATATTATTGCGTAAAAACAAAAGCAATATTATATTAGTTGGAGAAGCTGGAGTTGGAAAAACTGCTATTGTAGAAGGCATGGCTGAAAAAATCCTAAAAAGAGAATGTCCAGATCTTTTGCTACATAAAAATATACTTTCGTTAGACTTAACCTCTGTAATGTCTGGAACTATTTATAGGGGACAGATGGAAGAAAAACTTAAAAAAATATTAGAACATATATCAACAGAAGATCATTATATCTTGTTTATTGATGAAATACACACCATAATTGGGGCTGGCAGTTCAGAAGGTAGTCTAGATTTTGCCAACATACTTAAGCCAGCCCTATCTAGAGGCAATATATCATGCATTGGCGCTACAACCAAAGATGAGTATGATCGGTTTTTCAAAAAAGATTCTGCATTAAGCCGTAGGTTTGAATTAATTAATGTAAATGAACCCACCAAAGAAGAAACTTTTGAGCTTCTGAAGGTGGCTAAGAAATCTTATGAAAAATTTCATCAAGTAGAATATAACGAAGAGTTGTTGGCAAAAATTGTAGAGCTGTGTGATATTTATTTAAGTAATAAAAAATTTCCAGATAAAGCTTTTGACATTATAGATGAATCTGGAGCTAGAACAAAAAAAGTAAACATGGTTCGTCCCCAGAAAGCGAAAGACATGGAGGGCAAACTTATGGATATGGATTTCCAAAAAAGGGCCGACTATGGTAAATTTCATAATAAATATGTAAAAATCTTAGAAAAATGGGGAGAAAGTTTGAAAAATAAAAGTTTTAATGTTGACATGGATACAATTTATGATATATTTGCTCTTAAGTTAAACACCTCTAAAGAAAACATAAAGGAAAACAAAAACGTGCCATCTTCTGGCAGAATAGGTTTTTAACAGATAAACAAAATAAATAAAATGAATAAGACAAACCGTATTGTAAAAGCAATTAGCGCTAGTGGTGGCCGTTTTTTCGGCCTCACTACTCAACAAGGCGAAACGCTCAACGCACAATTTGTGCGTGAGACCCCAAAATATGTGGTGGTTCGAGATCGAAATGCTAAGGAGATTCGAAAGTTTGCCAAGACGAGCCTTAAAACGCTCTCAATGGGCAAGACTAAGATCTAACATCTCAGGCGGTAGAAATACCGCCTTTTTTGTGTAATATAGTGTATATGGGACAGGAAAAAGAAATTCAGTTAAATAACTATATTATGGTTGATACCAACCCAATGGGTAGAAGTCAGGAAATAACTGAATTTGAAAAAGATTTTATAGTTAAATATTTCAAAAACGTTTTTCCAGAGATATCTAAAAACTCAATGGAAATTGAATTAATTAATTCTAACTTTTTTTACGAAAGCTACTCACTCATTTTCCAAGATAAAAAGTTTTTATTTAAAGTAAGCTTTGATATTTCTAACGGTAAACTAGAAACAGAACACAAAGCACTTAAAGAAGTTGGCGACATGTTCGCACCATCAACAATTCTTTATAAAACAGATGAGACTAATGATATAGCTATACTTTTAACAACATGGGAGAATGGTTTGAGTTTCGATTCTTATGGGACTGAGGACCTAATTTATAATATTGGAACATTTTCAGCAGTTCTTGATGCGGTACATGAGTCAAGTTCCACACAAATGCAAAGTTTTAAAGATAGGTTTTTGCAAAACGAATCTATATTGTCAGCCGTTAAAAACGAAGACCCTAAAGAATTAAAAATATTTGAAAAATTAATAGACTTAGATATTTCTGGTATATCTGATATCTTTACTAAAATTAGAGAAGAGTTTATTGACAAATATGAAGAAGACATACCTGTTTTGTGCCACTCTAATTTAAAAAAATCTAACATTTTATATCAAGAAGGTCTATTAAAATTAATTAACTTTGAAAATAGTCACACCGCTGATATTTATTATAGCCTTTTAAAAGCTATAAATAATTTAGAACTATATACGGACTCTAAATATGTACGTTCATTTTTAATAAAATACCATGAATTTTCTAAAATATTAGGAGATTTAACACTAGAAGACTTCATGAACAGGTTTCAAGAAAAAAAAGAAATAAACCGAATGCTAATTTTTCAAGATTTACTTCACAAAACGTTGTTTCATTTTTTTGCTTATGGTGCTTTTTATAGAACTGCAAATTTGTGCGATTACATGGCTATATATTTAAACCTAAGACCCACCTTAGAAAAATTTTTACCAGAGTATATAGTGTCTTTGGATAAATTATTTTTAACACCCCTGCAGTCAGTTAAAACTTATGACGAAGAAGAATTAAATATTCTAGCATCAATGGCTGAAGAAGCTAAAGAGTCTGAATAATCTAAAATTTATATTGAATATAAAGGTTTTTTATTTAGAATCACCTAAATGAAACAACACGATATTTATAAACCAAACTCCTTCAATACGGGCTGCGCTTTTTCCTTTAAAATTGTAGAACAAGACAAAGAAGGAAATAAAACTAAACCAACCATACTTGTTCAATCAATCAAACAAGCTTCATGGAATGAAAAAACCAGGAATGGATCTTTTAGTGCTAATGCAAAAGACCCAGAAAAAAATATTTATTTTAAACTAAACGAAAATGAGGTAGGTGGAATGCTCCACGCCATCGAAAACTATACAGAGTTTTCTGCGTTTCATAGCTACAACGACGACAAAACAACAATTTCGTTTAAGCCTTATGTCAAAAAGAACGGCCAAAAAGCTTTCTCTTTCAGTGTGGTTAAAAATTCCACAATGAAGTTTGGCATGGGTATAGAGCTTGGCGAGGCTAGAACCATTAAAGGTTTGTTTGACTTATTTCTTTTTAAGTTTTTCAATTATTAATGAAAAAGAAAATTTTATTTCATTCAAACTCTGCTAAAGCATTTACTGGATTTGGCAAAAACGCAAAAAATATTCTTTTATACCTACAAAAAACAGGTAAATACGAAATCATTGAATTTGCAAACGGAGTTCATTGGGGAGACCCATCCTTAAAACTTAGACCTTGGAAAGCTCAAGGGTCTTTGCCAAATAACCCAGAAATTTTAAGACGATTACAATCAGACCCGCAAAAAGGGCGCGATGCTGGTTATGGTGGAGCAACGATAGACCAAGCTATTCAAGAATATAAACCAGATATTTATATTGGAGTAGAGGATATTTGGGCGTTTGAGGGTTATTGGAATAAACCTTGGTGGAATAAAATCAACCATATTATTTGGACCACACTAGATAGCCAACCAATTTTACCCCAAGCTGTCGAAGCCATAAAAAAAACAAAAAACTTCTATACTTGGGCTTCTTTTGCGGAGAGGGATCTCAAGAAGATGGGGCATGAAAACGCTGCTACGTTACACGGATCTGTTAGCACCGAAGATTTTTATCGTTTTAATAGAGTAGACAAAGAGTATTTAAGAAGTAAATTTAATCTATCGGATAGTTTCGTTGTGGGATTCGTTTTTAGAAATCAATTACGGAAAAGTGTTCCAAATTTATTGGAGGGATTTAAAATATTCAAAAGAGATTGCCCTAAAGCGAAGTTGTTACTCCATACTCATTGGTCGGAGGGTTGGGACATACCAAGATTGATAAAAGAAAAAGATATTGACCCAAAAGATATTCTAACAACTTATTTTTGCTCAGCTTGTGGGGAATATGAGGTCCGCCCCTTCACTGGGCAGGAACAAAAATGTAGATTTTGCGGTACAGAAAAATCATTAAACACCACAAATATTAAAGCTGGTGTTAGTGAAAAACAACTTAACGAAGTATACAACTTGATGGATGTTTATTGCCACCCATTCACAAGCGGTGGTATGGAAATACCTATTTTTGAAGCCAAGTTAACAGAGTTAGTTACACTAGTGACAAACTATTCGTGTGGTGAGGATTCTTCTACTCTAGAGAGCGGTAGCTTGCCGCTTGATTGGTCCGAGTATAGAGAGCCAGGGACTCAGTTTATTAAAGCTTCTACTTACCCATCTAGCATAGCCAAACAATTAAAAAAGGTTTGGAAGATGGATGCTAATAAAATCTATCAAATTGGAGTGAAAGCAAGACAGTGGACTATTGACAATTATTCTATACCCGCAATTGGCAAAAAACTAGAAAATATATTCGATTCTATGCCTTGTGTAAATTATGACTTTGATCTAGAACAAAAAGATACAAAAAAGAATGATTTAATTAATTTTTTAGATGATGGGGACAGATTAGCTATAGTTATGCCTAGATCTGCTGGAGATGTTCTTTGGATTAATTCTCTAATAGATAGTGTTAAAAATTTATACCCAAAACATGATATTTATGTATTTACAGAACCTCAATTTTTTGACTACATAGAAGACCATCCAGACGTTCATAAAGTTCTTCAGTATTGTGAACAAATAGATAATTTGCATTTTTTAGAGGGTCAAGGGACCCACACTGGTTATTTCGATTTAGCTTTTCTACCCCATTATGGTACACAAAAATTTCACAACTATCATCACAACGGTAAAGATAAAACACAATTAAAGTTATATGAAAATTAAAATTCCGACCTCAGTTGGAGAAGTAGTTGACAAACTAACTATTCTCGAAATTAAAAAACAAAAAATTTCTGATCCTAAAAAGCTAGAAAACGTCATAGTTGAATACAATGAATTAAAAAAACTATACGAAGAGATCTCTTTAAGCAGTGATGTGGTTGATAATTTACTAGAACTGATTGCTCTTAAAGCTGATCTTTTTGAAGTGAATAGGTCCCTATGGGTTATAGAAGATGATATTAGAGAGAAGGAGCGGATTAAAGATTTTGGCCCAGAGTTTATCAGATTAGCTAGAGATGTTTATCATGCAAACGATATTAGATATTCATGCAAAAACGAAATAAATATTTTATTCAACTCACACATTAAAGAAGAAAAATCATATGAGTCATATAGCTGAAGTTTACGCAAAAGATTTGGGGGTTAAAATTGGCCGCCCACATATAACTGATCATTTTTTTCCAGGTCTTCCTGATAAATATATCACAGTGCAATCTTCTAGCAAGATGCCTGCAGCTAGATATAAATACTGGGATATTGTACTTGGGCTGATTAAACCCCATTTGAATGATATTAAAATTATCCAAGTTGGTGGGCCAGAAGAAGAGAAGATTAAAGGCGCAGATCATTATTACTTGGGAACAAGTTACAAACAAATGAATTATATGATCAAAAAAGCATCAACCCATGTCGGCTGCGATAGTTTGCCTGGGCATATTGCTGGGGCTTATGATGTACCGTGTGTAATTCTGCATTTTAATCTATATCCAGAAAACTCAAAACCACTTTGGCACAAAAAGAATAAATCCATTAGCCTTTCTCCAGATTTTTCTGAAGTAAAGCCTTCATTCTCAACAACATGCAACAGAATAAATGAAATTAAACCAGAAACAATAGCACAATCAGTTCTAGACCAATTAAACATAAAATCTAAAATAAATTTTAATACACTCCGCATAGGCGATCTGTTTCAAAACAATACAATAGAAATTGTCCCGAACTTTTTTATAGAACATCAAGATTTTATTGGTAAAGCTGTTAACGTTAAAGCTAATATTCATTTTGATATGAATAATATTTTTAATTGGAGTAGAACATCAAACGTTAATATATGGTTAGATAGGTCTTTAACAAAACAAGAGATTAATAGTTGTGCTAACATTAAACAAGTGACTTTCGAATATTCAGATAAGCATGAAGAGGAAGACCTCAATGAGTTTTTCAAAAATCTCAAAAACAGAAAAATAAAATTAATCGTTATAGTCAGAGACGAAAAAATTCTATCTGGAGTTAGATCAAAATATTTTGATTACAATGTCATTTTTGAAGACAAAGTAAGTTACCCGAACAAAGAAATACCAAAAAACTGCAAATTCTTGTCTAAAAAAATGTTTATAACTGATGGTAAATGTTACCCTTCTCGTTTTTCTGCAAAAAAACTTGACACTTCTAATGATTTTGTTTATGATGAGGACTCATCTAAAGAATTAGAAAATTTATATCTATATGAAGAAAAATAAAATATACGGCCCAGATCTATGGAAGCGCAACGAACACGGACTACTAGAGTCTGTTGAATATACATTTAACGAGGATGGTTCGGTGAATTGGCGAGCTATGATTAGCCCAGAACACCTATACCCAAACAAAGATCATTTTGAGATGCGTAAGATGCCTCTCCCAGAATCTATTGAAGGGTTAGAGGACAACCAGCTTCTAATTAAGCTCGGTGGAATTAAAGAGCTAGCTAAACTTCGAGGTATTAAGAGCGTAGGGTACAATGTAGAAGAAAGTTCTGATGAACGATCAGTGGTTCGTTGTATTGTGAAATTTATTGCTAATTATGAAAACCCAGATGCAGAAGGTCTTAGTTTTTCCTCTATCGCTAACGCTACAGTCCACAACACAAACGGGTTTGCTGCTAAGTTCTTGGAATGTATTGCGGAAAATCGCGCATTCGTCCGCACTGTTCGTAATTTCTTGGGTATTCATATTGTTGGGGCAGATGAAATCGATACCTCAAGAAACAAAGCCCCAATTGTTGTCGCACCTAGTTCTGGAGCGAAGGATATTAGCCCACAAGGGATTCTAAAAGAAAAAGCAGGTACAGACTTCAACTCGTTCCTAACCAAGCTACGTAAGCTTTATACGGAGGGTAAATATGAGAATGATCCAGAAATTATCAAAACCTGGAAAGATTACAAAGACGTCCCAGCAAAAGAATGTCGGAAACTACTAAAGTTGATTTAAAAAACGGCCTATATAAAATAGAGGTAATCGAAGATTTATTTTCAATAACAAAAGAAATGTATGCTAAAATTGGCAAGCATACTCATTTTGGATTTGAATTAAACCCGTCTTCTTTTTGCTCTTATTTTTCTAACCCGCAAAGATTTAAAGACTGTTTTTGTTTCGGATATTTTATTGACGGCAAAGTAGTTAGCTATATAATATGGATAAAAATTTACGACGCTAGAGTTAATAAAAAAATTATACAAGAATATATCTGGGGATCAGATCCCGAAACAAAAGGTTACGGCATTAAATTATTTAAAAAAAGTTTAGAATATATAAAAAATATATATAAATTTGATATAGTTTTAGTAGCTGATAGCGAGAAAAACTCTAAGTTAGAAAAATTCTACATAAGAAACGGTTTTAAACTAGAGAGCAAAACGTTTTACAAAGTTACTTAAAATCAACTTACAAGGAATTGAGTTCTGTTGCCCCTACTGTTAAGGCTTGATGTTATTGTAAATTCCTCATTCATGCCACTCTGGTCAGGAAAACTTAACTTCTTTTTGCCATCAGTGAAAATAGCAAATGCCTGATCAATAAAGCTCTTTGGAGCTGTATATTTTAAGTCAGAAGTTACAGTAACTTGGCCACTAGTTCTTATAGTAAAAACAGCCTCCCAATCTAAAGGTACATCATTTACCACATGTATATTAACATCGCCCGACCCGCTTATTCCAAATATTTGAACGGGGCCATCGGATTGGTTATAGAAGAGATCGTTTGCATTTGCCCTTGAAATAGTAATTGTACCCGTACCAGTAATATCGGTAGAGTCTGGAAAACCAAAAAACATTTGACCTCTAACTGCGTTTGATATATTTCCAGTTTTAATATAATCTCTTGGCAAACACTTGTAATATAAAAAACCAGTATAACCACTTATATCTCCAGATGACACCGATAAGAGTGTTTTTTCACCAGTTTGCCTAATTGCCACAGCGTCTCGTGTGACTAAATTGGTTTCGTCTATATAGTCGGGAGAAAAATCCGCCGTTTCTCCAGTATAAATATTTGCATATTTTATATTATAGATGCCACTATCATTTCGGCTTCCAGTAAACAAAGCATCAAACTGAATCACATTTTCAACCAAATCGAAGTCATCTAGATATTGTCTACCTTCACCAGTTGGCGAGTAAATTGAATCAGCCCCGCGTTTTATAAGACCACTAATTCCGCCGCTGATTCCATAATCAGGAAGCGTTACAGAAAAAGAGGCTTCCCCACTAGAGAACGTGTTAGATCTTTCGCCTACAGAAAAATCAATTTTGAAACCATCGGTTAGTGGGTGGACGCCTATCTTGCGTTCGTTTAATCTGTTTATGCTACCAGATGTACCTATTTGTAAAAAATTAAAATCAACATTTGCTGTTGGGAAATCACTGTGTAGTATATAATCCCTGTTAACATCACCGACAACACTGATAGCGGTGGTGACATTATTAGAAAGGGAAGAGTCAACTAAATTGGGGAAATCAGTAAATCTTATATCAAATTCACCATTGCTACTAGAAGGGAGGCTACCTCCTAAATTATAGTAGTTACTAAACGTAGTACTAGGAAGAGCTGAATTAAATGCTGATATATACCTATGCAAACGGCCTTGGTAGAGATTCGTTATTGTCGAAAAAGTTGGTTCGTTTAATAATTGACAGACATTAGTTGGGTGATTTAAAGAACTAGGCACATATGGACTTATATCTGAAAAAGTTGGTGAGGTGCCAAAATTCTTTGAGTTAAGGTCTAAAAACCACGTTGATGTAGTATCCCAAGGATAATCTATAAATTGGGGCGTTTGATACCACCCTGTTTTATTATAAGTAACACTACCTGGATCATCATCCATTATAGCCCAACGGGTATTAGAAATCTTAACTTTAAAACCGCTTGTGGTTAAGTTTTGAAAGACATTGTCAGAGTCAAGACCATCGGGATCAATAACACCTGTATAAAATCCATCCATGCTGGCGGTATTTCGGGGGGCTTCTAAATCGGAAGTGACATTAACTAGCTGTGTCTGATTTGTAATAACATTGAACCAAAATGGATCTACGCTCCAAGGATAATCTCCAGGTAAGTTAGATCTCCACCCTGTTTTATTATAAGATGAACTGCTTGAATCCCTATCCACAATGTACCAATAGTTATTTGCTTGTTTTTCGAACCTGAAACCACTGGTATTTTCGTTTATAAAAACACTTCCACCAGCAGCCCCAGTATAACGCCCATTTAAAGTGTTTGAGTTACTAAAAATATTAAATGCAGCACCCATATTGATGCCATCAAAACCAGTGACAAAATCACCATTGATTATATCCTCTAAAGCTGCACCAACTCCAGTTAGTTTGAACCCAGTTGTGTATGAAAAGTCTTTCAATTCAGAAATATCCACTGTTTTATTTGGGACTCCGTTCAAGTAAGTAGTCATTAAAGCCGCTTCTCTATCCATAGAAATACCAATGTGTTTAATATTCCCATCGTTTAATGTCGTCTGCCCCGTAATAGCCTCATACTTTTGTAAACCATTATTTACAAATAAATAGTTTTTTCCGTCACCAGATTGTATCCAGCTGAAAATACCTGGGTTATTAAAAATAGACTGCCTCCCCGCAAGAGCTGGATCAAATGTAGCCCAAGTCATTATGCTGAAATTGCCTGTGCCAAAACCATTTGCGGTACTAAATTGAATTCTATCTATGTTGTTGTTACTGTTTTCGCTACTTATGCCAGGCTCCAGTCCAGTTTGCAAAACATTTATTCTCACGGTATTTTTTGTTCCATGCCGCTGTACACTAAAAAACATATTATCATACTGAGGGTTTTGCTCAACCCTCTGGGGTAAAACAGAATAATCGTTATAATCAAATTTGTAAGCCGAACCTCCCAAGCCGTTTAAAATTGGGGTACTATCAAAGTCAACGTTGTTAGTCTGAGTGCTGGCATAATTAAGACTTGCAACACCAATTTTACTAGAAGATAAAATATTAAAAGTATCTTGCTTTGCTGCTATATAAGCAAATTTACCAGTTCCACTAGCCATTTCTAGGTTAGCTTGGAAGGCTTTATAGAAAAATCCGTTTGTAGTAATTCCAGTTATGCATGTTTCACAAAAATAGTCCTCTATAGCTATGTCGGGCTGTTGTGATTGTATGTACACAATAGGCGTAGAGTCGAAAGGTTGCTCAAATTCAACATATTTATAATCTTGTTGATAAGTATTTTGTACAAAATGTATCTCTAACCTATTATTGTTCTGGTCAAAATTAAACGACCCCGTCTTGGACGCTATGTAATTGAACTTTTGCAACCTCGAAAAATCCTGAGAACCAACAGTTTTTACAAAAAATTTGCCAGACTCACCAGAAACCCTACCTAATTTATTTATATAATCTCTTTGATTTGAAGAATCCGTTTCTTGTGAGATGAACACCGCTGGTGTCTCATCGAAACTCTTATTAAAGACAATTCCTGTCGGATTTAAAGTATTGGGCGCTACAGTGAAGCTGTCAACTTCAAAATCTATATTCGGAGGAACTTCATATCTACCGTCACCAATATAACTGGTCGCTTCATCTAATTCTGCAACTGTTATTTCAATAATTTCCTGATTTCTAATGTTTTTAAAACCTTCTTGAATAAGAGTACCATCAAGCTTCCTTAAATCTAATGATTGCTTATCTACTTCGTTAATTATGTCGTAACCACTTCCTCCGAATAGATCCTCAAAAGTCACCCTGAAACGAGAAACCAGACCTGTTTCATATGGATATAACTGAACTCCCTGACCAATACGGTTAGTTTCGCTGTAGGTTGATTCAAAATTAGGTTCAAGTTCAATATTTAAGTAATTATACAAAGAACTACTGCTTGAAAAATTAAAATCACTAAACGATGTAGTAAAAGACATTGATGTAGCCAATAAACTTCTTGCTGGAAGAGGTCTTTTATTTTCAGAAAAAACAAGCACAGTGTAATCCCCTAACTGATCTATTCTAGAAACATCCTCATCAAGACTAACATATGTAGACGAACCCGCAGATTTTCTCACCTCTGTTTGAATATTTTTGCCATTAGGCTCTTCTAAAATTATAATGTATTTTTCTGGAGGGTTGGAGGCTGGGTCGTTAATGGTAAAATTCAAAGTTTTTGCATTATCGGACCTGTTTGAAAGACTATTGAAAATCACAGAGGTTGGTGCGTTTGGTCTGTTTATTTCTGTTATTTTTAAAGCGGGCTGGAAAGTATCTGTATTTAAGTCAAAATTCACACCCTCATCCACGAAAGCAAATTTTCCAGTATGGTGTATGCTCGCGCTTACACCAATAGTCCCGTCAACCTGTTCTTTTGTTGATATAACTCTGTAATACTTTGGATCTATACCACTAACATCTATCGAGTATGGTGATCCATAATTAATATTTGCGCTTTTTTCAGCAAACCATTGGCTTGCCCCAGATCCATTTAGATAATCATTTAACCCGTCTATGTGAATTGCTATACCACTATCACATGGGTCCCAACTAACACCAGAACCACCAGGTTTAATTTTTAAAGATACAATTTGTGGCCTATGGATGTCTTTGTAAAATTCGTTACCCGTAGTTGGGTTTTCATAAAAATCATAAACAGATTCTTTCCCTAGTGCGTTTTGAATGTTTATAACTCCACCACTAATATAATCTATTTGGTTACTTGCGACCGCAGGAGACACAATAATACTCCTTGGGCCTATACCACTAGGTGGAGAATCTTTATAAATACCATCGGGATTCTTGTAATCTGCGGTTCCAGAGGTTCCCAAAACAACACCAAAATTCTTATGGAATGATCTAATTTCATCATCAACTCTAATTATATCTCCAGGTTCAATCAACAAAGCATCAAAACCAGCGTCGAAAGATACTGTTTCTGTTGTATATAACGATTCAAACATTATGTGCCTAGCCAACCTTCTTGCTTGCGCTCTAGAGGTACATCCAATCGCGTCCAAAGATTTATAATTTAATCCAACATATTTTATAGCTTCTGTATCTTCTACATATTCCGTCCTAGATTCAAAATTGTATCTTTTATCTAAGTATGAGACCTCCACAGCCGATAGTTTTGTAGATCTATCGACGTCAGCGTATGCAAAAACCCCATCCTTTACATTTAAATTATTAAAAATCATAGCAGGCGGGTATTTCAAATTCTTGGGCGGAACCTCTGTAGGTTGAAGAAAATTATTTGGGTCAGCATCAAATTCGTCCGTTCTATTAAAGTCTTCGAAGAAATAAGGTCTATCAACCCTAACGCTTATGTTTGAGTTGTGGTAATACATTATAGCCATAAACGACCGACCCAAATCCTCCAAAGCCCCCAAAGCTGTTTTTTGATCTTTTATTAAAAGATTACAACTAAATCTTGGCTCTAAACCCCCATACCCGTCGTCCATTCCCACAAAATAACCAGCGCCCCCAGCGTCAACCGTAGCCTTACTCCCATCATTCATAGTGACCGCATCACAATACATACCTATTTCATAAATAGTCCATTTATCTACTATTTCTGGGTCTCTTAAATGGGACCCTAGTCCATACCTAGTATTTATCAATAAATCAAAATAAATCCAAGCTGGGTTATCAGACCATTCAAACTTGAAAGTTCCATCCCAATCTCCGTTATATATTAAATTACCCGCCGTACTACCATCCTTTGAAAACCTCCTATCAGTGCCATCTGCGTTAGTTGGGTTATAGTTAGATGGTATCAGAATTTTTTTCCCCTTCACTCTAAAAGTTCTCTCTGGAACCGAGGGGAAATATTTTGAGTCCAAAGATACTGAAACATAAGAGCTATTCGGGTAACTAAAACGTAATGAATTTATTTTGGTTATACTCGATATAGCTACATTTCTTTTAACCAAATTAGAAAAAGTTTCATGCTCTATTTTGGAAACTTTTATAAAATTATATAAATCACCGTCATCTAATGTTGGCAAAATAATGCCCTCCAAAGAAATAGCATATGGGCTAGTTACTACACCTTGAACTTGAATTAAACCGCCACCCTGCACACTTACCCCGCCACCAGCTCTTGTAAAAAAATCCGCAGCAGATATGGTCTCGTTGCCTGTAGAGTCTGCTTTACCAACTTCAATCTTAAAAGTTACCGTTGCTTTTAAAGGTTGTCCCATCCTGCTTGTCCCCGCATTATTTTCCGATTTTGTCGCATAGGATTTGGTGTCCGATAGCGCATCAACCTGAAGAGTAATTAACAAATTATTTATGTCTCTATCATAATTTTGATATATCCAAGGTTTTGCTCTTTTTTCGCTTGGTACAAAGTTTTGCCAATTTACGAAATCTCGGCCCGCTTTACCCTCATCTCTTACGTCTCTACTACCGTTACCAGTTCTCGCTCCGTCGGCCGATCCCGCCATACTGTACGGTCCTTTAATTGGGACACCAACTCTTTCCATTTTGGATGGAAGGGCCATTATTTTTGGAGGCTCTTGATTTTCTTTACCAACCCTTAATTCGACATCGTATTTGGAATGACTCACTACGTTATCTTCGGTTCTTAGTGGCACTCCGTTGAAATAACACCCTTTGTCTATTCCATTCGTCGAGCTTCCTCGTTTATTTGTTTCGGAATCAAAATCTTTTGTGGTTCTTCCTGAATCTAATATTTTGCCTTTTTGATCGCAAAGCCCAGCTATCGGACCCTCGCAAAGCAAATCAGTAGATTCGTAAATTTGATATCCAATTTTAGACCAAGCACCTTTGGGTGGCATTAACCAAGATGGTTTCGCGCCTTTACTAGCTCCTGCCGCAGAAATAGATCTCTTGTTCCGTAATATGTTTTTATAATAATTCATTTTTACAAATCCTCACCACGGACATCAGTCGAAACGACACTAGAACCTACTCTCAACTCACCATACAACAAAGGTATGGGAAAGCCCTGAGTTAAAGTATTTTTTAAATTAGAAAACAAATAACTAGATTGATCTAACCTTGATTCTGATTTTTGAGCTTCATTATCAGGCAGTTCAACTGGGAATAACAACGCCATTATGCCCTGGATTATCAAACCTACAGCCAAATTAGCTAACGCAGATCCAGACGCCAACCATGCTCCCGCTGCAGATAGATAACCGCCGACAGCGACCACTGCGATTTTTACGGCGCTATAAACGGCTACAGCCACAACACCAGAACCAGAAATAACAGGAACTACATGGATTTCAACTGGGGCTTCCTCAGCCAAAAGCTCTTCGGCCGAATTCCATCTTTTGTTTGGATTTTTAGGGTCTATATAAGAATAACTTATTCCTTCTTTAAATTTAGAAACACAGTATCGCTTGAAACCCTTGTTTTGGGCAGTTAAAGCCCTACCTATATCAAGAAGCTTGGTTATTTCAAATTTATGAAAATTACCAAAAATCTCGCCCATTTCTCCGTGTATAGTTACATTAGTCATTCAAAATACCCCTTAACTTACTTACACCTTTTTCAGACCTTTGAAAATAAGGAAGATCAAATAAATGAAACTTTTTCGTTTCTAAAGAATATATTAAAAACGGAAACATACAGCTTTTTGAACTTTTTATATCGTATTCGGACGGGTCTTCCGTGCAGTCTGTGTGAGAGTGAAACACGGCCAAAAGAGTCCCATCCAGTTTTCTTTCTAGAAAGCTCATTGGATTTATAACAAAGAAACTATCATCCACAGAAACATTTATTATTTCTTCGAAAGACAATTCATCATTTTCATAACAAACAAATCCACAAACCTCCCTAAGTGGGGAAGATTCGGCGAATTCGACCAATTTATCTTTTATTTTATCCTCTTGGTTGGTATGCATGTGTTCCTGGGAATCCCCCAAATCTTAAAACAGATGGGTATCTTTTTTTGCAAGCTTGTAAAGTTTTTGCGCATTCATCCTTTGACCACTTCTTCGAAGTTGATGGGTGATTTTGGTTGCCAATAACACCATCTTCAATACAAACATAAAAAGTCTTCAATCTTTCTGACGATTTATTCAGGGTCGTATCTTCGTCTTTTCTTAGTACAAAGTTATCTATTTCTAAATAAACAGAGTCTCCTTTGTTGTATGTTGTATTCTCCCTCCAAGAAACCCCCCTCTGAGTCGCGGCGTCTATATCAATAGAGACCCCATCAGAATCTTTAAAAGGTTCGTCGTTACCTGTTGTTTTCGGCTCTAATGCATATCTACAACCTTGCCCACGATAAATAAAAGTACAATACGAAGAATAAACATTTCTATTAGGCAAATAAACATTATCTAACTCGAAAACAGTAGACAGTTCGAATTCTACTGCGTGTTTTGTCTCGGTTATTCTCCTATTTATAAAGAAAGTTTCGTCAATTAAATGAGATGTCGGCGAAGCCATTGAAGAGTTCGTATCTACGTCAAAAAAGGGGTTTTCTCCATTTGGAAAATTTACGTCATCTAAAAACTTAGCAAAAGTTCTCTTTCTGACTATTTTTGCGCCAATAAGGTTATTATGAGTTCTTAGGTATTTTGATATGATTGAATCTTCATTACTAACCTTTATCCTTGGTCTAGGCAAGGACATATCGCCTTTTGACTCGAAACCGCTACTTTGTATAGGGAACGAGCTATATGGTTGCCCCTGCCACACGATATTTGTAAATGCGCCATTAATAGATGGGCATATAGCAAGAACGCTAAAAGCGTCTTTCGGCCAAGCGTAATATATCAAATAAAACTCCAGTAATTGACTAGGGTCCAAAGACAAAGCCTCTCGTGCTACATTTTTATTTATACCTACTGCCATAATTTACTTTACACTTTTAAACATAATATTATTATAAAACATGTTGAACAAAAATAAATATGAATTTTCAAACGAAGAAAATTTTAATGATGTTTACAGTATAACTAAAATACAATTTAAAAAAATCATAAATAATTTTAACGAATCCCGTTTTGAGGATAATTTTACAGAAATTTTTTACGGAGACCAAGATTATCACAAACTTTTCCTAAGTAAAAACGATTCAATACTTTGCGGCACACTAGCTTTCAAATTTGAAGAATACGCTTTTACCGATATTTTCTTTTGGAACGAAATAAATCACAAAAGAAATACAAAAGAATTTAGATTTTTCTGCGAAAGATTTTTTCTCGATACTCAAAAAATAGGTATAAATAACACTATAATGCCCTTAGATGAGTCCAGGTTTAAACATGAGGCGTTTAAGAAATACTGCCAAAAAATATTTTTTTCAAACACTGAGTACAAGATAAGCGACCCTTTAATCAACGAAGAATACAAAAATCATTATCTCTTGAAAGTAAATCATAAAAATTATTTCAAAAAAGCAGAAGAGGCCAAAGTCAGGATTTTGCATGAATAAAAAAAAGTTTACCTTTGGGGCCAATAAGAAGGTCAACTTTATTCGTATTCCTAAAAATGCCAGCACATCTCTCTACAACTACTTCGGCGTAACAAATACAATTAGAGATAACTACCTCAGTGTAGATAATGAGGTATATAAAAATACCTTTGCCCCATCTCACTGTCGCCTAGAATTTGCAATAAAAGAATTTAGTGAAAGAATTTTATCGCTTCCGACTTTAGCCGTCATAAGAAATCCTTACGATAGAATGGTCTCTATGTACTTTTTCGCTCAAAAAACTAAACTAAACAGGGTTTATGATATGGATTTCCAAAATTTTTTAGAATTCTGCGAGTATTCTCAACGGCTATCCTCTGATCCTAATTTTTTTCACGCATGGAGCCAAAAATCTTTTATAGAAGTCGATAATGATATAAGAGTAGATTCTTTATTGAGTTTTGAAAATTTACAAGAAGATTTAGATAAATTCTTATATAAATTTAATTTAAAAGACTTTTATAAAAAAGCGGGCGCAACGTTCAAAAAAGAGAATAGCACAAAACATGAAAATTTTAAGCAATATTATTGCCCAAAATCTAAAAAAATTGTAGAAAATATTTGGGGAGAAGATATTGATTATTTTTCATACAACTTCTGATATATGTGTAAATACATTATATGCCTATTGAAAATATCCATTCTTTACGTCACGAAATACACTCTACTTTAGAAAGTGGTGAGTTTGCTTCTAAAAATTTCGATTTAAGGATAGCGGCACTGGCGGCACACATACCTACTGGCGACTCCCAAAACGCGCATATGTACGAACACGCAATCCAAGAGTTTAACAGAAAACTTTATGATTTTGAGCGTTCGCAAGATATTATTCAACCAATTGATGTTGGTTTTAGACCTTTGAATTTTGATGACTTTTTTGGTGGCGTACCTACTCCATTAGTTCCTGATTTTTTAGAGCTAGAGAATGACTCTTTCCTTTTACAGCAAAACTCTTTTAAATTAATTCTAGAACAAGACGTTTAGTGTAATAAATACTATGGCGGACAAAAAAACATCAGAACTTACGGAACTAACTTCAGCTGACGCAGCAACTGACCTCTTACCTGTTGTAGATACCAGCACAGATGAGACCAAAAAGATTAGATTTAGTAATTTGCCGCTAAGTGATTCGGCCAAAAACCATGTGTATACGTATACTACAGACTTTCACAGTGCTGTGGAGCAAACACGAAATATTACTGCTTCGTTGACTTATAATCAGTATTATGGCGACGACACTACTTTAACTAGTATCTATATTGGGAGCAATGTTCCCAGCATCGGGCAATCCGCATTCATTCGTTGCGATGCCCTGACGGATGTAACCATCGCTAACGGTATCACAAGTATCGATCAAAATGC
>Ga0115559_1000324_pt1 | contig 33418 bp, 24 predicted proteins | sample COGITO_mtgs_1105_3_FD_87281 | JGI IMG/M metagenome (GOLD analysis project Ga0115559, IMG submission 87281) | Pelagic marine microbial communities from North Sea - COGITO_mtgs_110506 | ecosystem: Environmental > Aquatic > Marine > Epipelagic | place: Germany:Helgoland, sampling site Kabeltonne... | reverse complement strand
GGACCCCCGCCTGCCCGAAGGGGCCGACGACCTCATCCAGCGGATGAGCGAACAGGAACTCACCCAGCTGTTCCGTCAATACGGCGAGCTGTCGCAGGCCCACCGAGCGGCACGGGCACTCCGCAAAGCCATCGACGAAGAAGGCGCCGAAGGCATCGCTTCTACAGGTCGGCTTCAAACGGTACTGTCCCCGTTGGCACCACCACAAAAACGCAACCAATACCTGGCGCAAGCATTCCAAGCATTGCGCATTGCCGTCAACGACGAACTCGGTGCCCTTTCAGACCTGCTCAAATCGAGCCTCCAATTGCTCAAGCCAGACGGAAGGTTGGTGGTCATCAGCTACCACAGTTTGGAAGACCGCATGGTCAAGCGCTTCATGAGGGCAGGAAACATGGAGGGTGAAATCGCCAAGGACTTTCACGGGCGCTCATTGGCGCCTTTCGACAAAGTCACTGGAAAAGCCATTGTGGCCGACGCCGAAGAAATGGAACGGAACCCAAGGTCTCGCAGCGCGCGGATGCGCATTGCAGCTCGCAATACCCTCGCCGCATGAGCCGCCGCTCCTCCCGCTCCTCGTCCAATGGCCGGAAAGCCAACCGCCCCCTTTCACCCGGGGAGCAGCTCGCCCGCAACATCGCCAAGGAAAACCGCCAAAAGCCCAAAGCAAGCCGCCGAAAAGCCGGTCACGCCAAGCCGCTTGAGCCCACTGGTGCACGTCCAACCCGGCCTGCCAAAAAGCCATCGCGGATTCAGCAAAGCGTTGCCCGCACCATGGCCCCCATTCGTCAATCGCTGACGGGCGAATGGCTCGGTGGTCCAGAAGTGACCCGCCACTTGCCCTTCTTCGCTTTTATCGTCGCCCTGATTCTGGGGTACACATACCTGGAGTACCAGTACGAATACGACGAGCGCGCGATCAAAGAAGGACGCAAAGAGCTCCGGGATCTGCGACACCACGAACAGAGCCTGCGCGGCCGATTTGAATCGCAACTCCAACGCAGCCGCCTGGACGAAGACATGGCAGATGTAGGGCTGACCGCTCCCTCGGCACCCCCCACCACGTTGCCGGCCAAAACCACCGCACCATGAAGAGCGCACATCACATCGCGACCAAGGCGTGGGTGCTCTTTGGGCTGTTCGCCATATCTGGCGTCGCCATCTTCCTGCGCATCATTCTCATCCAACTGGATCCCAGTCATGAGGACATGAGCGCCATGCTCCCTCAAGTGCGCACCATCGATCCTGAGCGCGGGCGCATCCTTTCTGCCGATGGACACCTGCTCGCGGCGTCTGTTCCCAGGTTCGACCTGCATTGGGACCCCACCGTCATCGACACCAAAGAGGAGACACAAGAGTTCCTGTCTGCCTTGCCCGAATTGGCGCAAGCCTTGGCCACAGAATTTGGAGGCAAAAGCGCCCAAGGCTGGCGCAATCACCTCGTGGATGCCCACCGCTCAGGCAAGAGCCGCTATGTGGCCATTGCCCGTAACATCGAATGGGACCGTCGCCAAGCGGTGCAGTCCTTTCCCTGGATCAGCGACAGGTCCCGCAACCGTTCGGGCTTCATGTTTTCTGAGAAGCCACGCCGCGACAAACCCTTTTCACCATTGGCCAATCGCACCATTGGCCTGCACCGTCCCAACGGAGGAAGTGTGGGCATTGAAGCGGCCTTCGATGAAGCCCTCTCTGGGAAGTCTGGCCAACGCTTAATGCGCAGGATCCACGGCAACTACTGGATTCCAGCGACCGACGACTTCATTCAAGTCCCGGAAATGGGGCGCGACGTGAGAACCACCATTGACCTGCGCACCCAAGATGTTGCCACCGATGCCCTCCGCGCTCAAGTGAATCACCATGCTGCCGAATGGGGCTGTGCGGTGGTCATGGAAGTTCAAACGGGCAACGTCGTAGCCATCGCCAACCTGGTTCGAGACCCAGAAACCGGTCAATGTGCAGAGTCCTACAACCATGCAATTGGCACCGCCGTAGAGCCCGGCTCCACCTTTAAGCTGGCCAGTGTCATGGCCCTGCTGGAGTCCGGTAGGATGTTGGCAACAGACACCATTGACACTGGTGACGGTGCATTCCGCCCCACCCAAGGGTGCTCCAAGATGACCGACACCAGTCACCCCGATGGTGGCTACGGCCCTTTGCGCCTCGAAGAAGTGTTTGAGCGCAGTTCCAACGTGGGTACGGCCAAGGCCGTGCAACAGGTGTTTGGCAATGACCCACAGGCTTGGCTCGACGCCCTCACCGACATTGGATTGGGACAACCCCTTGGCATCAAGCTCGCCGGGGAAGGGCAGCCACAGATGCACGCCTCCACTACCGAAAGGTCATGGAGTGCCTGCTCGCTCACCTCCATGTCCATTGGCTACGAAGTGGCCATGACGCCGCTCCAAACCACCGCCTTTTACAACACCATCGCCGCCGATGGCCGCTTGATCCGCCCCCGTTTCGCCGACGCCCTCCTCGACGGAGACAAGGTCACCACCACTTTTGATACCGAAGTCATCTCAGAGCGGGTCGCCAGCCGCACCACCATCACTGCACTGCAATCCATGATGGAACGGGTATGTGCCCCGGGTGGCCATGGCACTGCGGAAGACGTTTTTAGAGACCGTCCCTATTCAGTTGCCGGAAAAACAGGGACTGCACGGGCCACTGCGTCCGGTGGCGGGTACAAAGGCCACCGCGCCTCTTTTGCCGGGTATTTCCCCGCCGAAAAACCCGCTTTTACCATATCAGTGGTGGTACAAAGGCCCACGGAACACGGGTATTACGGGGGTGTCGTCGCAGCACCCGTGTTCCGAGCCATCGCAGACCACCTTCATGGAACCCGACCTGACCTGGTCGAGATGGAGCCTGGCTTACTCGCAGAAGTGCCGCGTCTCCCCGTATCCATGAACGGATCAGCCAGCATCCTGACTTCTCTGTACGAAGAGCTCGGCCTACCCTTTACGATCGACAGCACCGCAAATGGCGAGGTCCCGTCCCATGTCTCCGCATCTACCGGAGACGGCTTGGTCACGCTCACCAGCCGGGCCGTGACCGAATCGAGCATTCCAGATGTCCGAGGGATGTCGCTGAGGGATGCCGTGCGATTGCTCGAAACAAGGGGCATGCGCGTCGACATCAACGGACGGGGCACCGTGCGCCGCCAAAGCATTGCCCCGGGAACTGCACCCCGCCAGGGCCAAACCATCCTGCTCGAACTGTCATGAAGCTCCTCAAGGACATCTTGTACGGAACGCGCATCACAACAGTGGTGGGCTCCACCCACATTGCGATCGAATCCGTGGTGGCCGATAGCAGGCAGGTAAAACCTTTTGGATGCTTCGTAGCCATTCCAGGCACCTTGGTAGATGGCCATGACCACATTCCTGCCGCCTCCCGCGCAGGTGCCGCCGCGATCATTTGTGAGCGGCTGCCCGCAGAGGAAGACCGCAAAGAACACGTGGTTTACGTGCAAGTAGAGGAGGCCAGGGCAGCATTGGGCCACATCGCTGCGAATTTTCACGACAATCCAGGAGAACGGCTCAAAGTCATCGCCATTACAGGCACCAATGGCAAGACCACCGTCGCCACACTCTTGCACCGATTGGCCCGGATGTTTGACCGCAAAGCCGGTCTGGTCAGCACCGTAGAAAACCGCATCGTAGACAAGGTTATTCCCGCCACGCACACGACCCCCGACCCCGTCGGACTGCAGCGGCTCTTTGCAGACATGCTCGATGCCGGTTGCACCCATTGCTTCATGGAAGCGAGTTCGCATGCACTGCACCAACACCGGTTGACGGGCACCCCACTCGAAGGCGCGGTATTCACCAACATCACCCACGATCACCTCGACTACCACGGTGATTTCAACGGCTACATCGCCGCCAAAAAATCGCTGTTTGACGGGCTCCCCACCTCGGCTTTTGCACTGACCAATGCAGACGCTCGACACCACGAAACCATGGTGGCCAGCACCCGGGCACGCGTGGTCACCTTCGGCACACAACAGGTGGCCGACCATAAATCGCGCATCATCGAAAACGGGCTGGGGGGACTCCAACTGCACATCGATGGCCAAGACCTCTATACACGGCTCATCGGTGACTTCAACGCATCAAACCTGACCGCCGTTTACGCCGTAGCGCGCGAACTGGGTTGGGACTCGATGGAGACCCTGACCCACCTCTCCTTGCTCAATGCACCCGATGGTCGGATGCAACAGGTACAATCCAAGGATGGACAAATCCACGCCATCGTCGATTACGCCCACACCCCAGATGCCCTGCGCAAAGTCTTGGAGACACTCAACACCGTCAGACAATCCGGAACAGCCGTGGGCGCCACAGGACAAGAAGCACGCATCTTATGTGTTGTGGGTTGCGGTGGTGACCGCGACCGCACCAAGCGCCCCATCATGGCACAAGTGGCCGCAGACCTCGCAGACTTGGTGATCCTGACTTCGGACAACCCGCGCAGCGAAGACCCCGCGACCATCATCGCCGAAATGCGCAATGGGCTCGACCCCATTCAAGCGCGCAAGGTGACCGCCAACCAAGACCGAGAAGAGGCGATTCGCTCGGCATGCATCCAAGCCCGTCCAGGTGACGTGGTCCTTGTAGCCGGAAAAGGGCACGAGAAGTACCAAGAAATCCAAGGTGAAAAGCTGCCCTTCGACGATGTGGCCGTACTCACTGCATCCCTCATGACCCACTAAACGCGAGACGATGCTGTACCACCTCTTCGACCACCTCCACCAGACCTCGGACATCCCAGGTGTCGGTCTCTTCCAATTCATCTCCTTCCGAGCTGCCGCTGCAGCGCTGATCTCGTTGCTCGTGTCCATCGGCATTGGCCGGCGCATTATTGAATGGCTCCAACTCAAGCAAGTCGGAGAAATCGTGCGCGACCTGGGCTTGGAAGGGCAATTGCAAAAGCAGGGGACACCTACGATGGGAGGCATCATCATTTTAAGCGCCATCCTCATCCCCACACTGCTGCTGGCAGACTTGACCAACGTCTACATACAGTGCATGCTCCTGGTGACTGTCATTTTAGGGGGCATCGGCTTTATAGACGACTACATCAAAGTCTTCAAAAAGAACAAGGAAGGACTCGCGGGGAAGTTCAAGGTCATTGGCCAGATCGCTGCCAGCTTGCTCGTGGCATCGATGCTGTTTTGGAACCCCCAAGTCCGGGTCAAGGAGTTGGCACCTGCCAACAGCACGGAGGCCATCGCTCAGCAAATAGAGGACACCGATGGTGACGGTTGGGTGCGCGTAGAACACCGTTCGCAGAAGACCACCATTCCTTTTGTGAAGGACAACGAGTTCGATTATGCCAAACTCACCGATTGGGCCACCGACAGCCCATGGGCTCAGTTTGTGGTCTTTGCCCTCATCGTGACCTTCATCGTCACTGCTGTCTCCAATGGTGCCAACCTCACCGATGGAATGGACGGCCTCGCCACGGGAACCAGCGCCATCATTGGCATGACCTTGGCCATTCTCGCCTACGTGTCGGGCAACGCGGTGTTTTCTGATTACCTCAACGTCCTCTTCATCCCAGACACAGGCGAGCTGGTGGTGTTCATCTCCGCATTCGTAGGCGCCTGCATCGGCTTCTTGTGGTACAATGCTTTTCCGGCTCAGGTCTTCATGGGAGATACCGGCAGCTTGGCCCTCGGCGGCATCATCGCCACGTTCGCCATTGCCATCCGTAAAGAGCTGCTCATCCCCGTCTTGTGCGGGATTTTCTTGATCGAAAACCTGAGCGTCGTGATGCAAGTCGCTTGGTTCCGGCATACCAAGAGGAAGTACGGAGAAGGAAGGCGGATTTTCAGGATGTCGCCCTTGCACCACCACTACCAGAAAGCGGGTATGCCTGAGAGCAAAATCACGGCGCGCTTTTGGATTGTGGGCATCCTGCTCGCCGTCATCACCATCGTCACACTCAAGGTGCGTTAATGCGCGACACAGTGACCATACTCGGTGCCGGCGAAAGCGGCGAAGGAGCGGCCAAATTGTGCCGCAACCTCGGCATGCCTTGTCGCGTGAGCGATGCCGGAGCGGTATCGGCCCAGCGCAAAGCATCTCTGGCTTCCTTGGGCATCGACCTCGAAGAAGGAGGCCACGACCGCAGCCTGATCGAAACGGCCTCACTCGTTGTCAAATCACCGGGCATCCCGTCCACCGCAGCCCCCGTTCAATGGGCCCGTGAGGCAGGCATTGAAGTCATTGGGGAACTGGAATTTGCCAGCCGCCACACCGATGCGCGCATCGCCGCCGTCACCGGCACCAATGGCAAAACCACCACCACCGCACTGCTGCACCATTTACTGCGCAACGCAGGGGTCGATGCAGGTTGCGCGGGCAACATTGGAACCAGCTTCGCAGGCGCCATCGCCGATGCGCAACAGCGGCCAGAAGGCGACCATGCCATTTGGGTGGTCGAGGCATCCAGCTTTCAGTTGGAGGACACCCACCACTTCAGTCCGCACGTCGCCATCCTCCTCAACATCACGCCGGACCACCTCGACCGCCACGGCGATGTCGAAGCATACGGCGATGCCAAATGGAACGTCACCGCCCGTCAAACGGAAGCGGACCACCTCATCGTCTGCGCAGATGATCCCGGGCTTTCGGCCCTCAGGTCTCGCCGGCGCACCAAAGCCCAACTGCACACCGTGCAATGGGCCACTCCTACAGAACACATGCCAAACCTGGCAGCACACAGCATTGATAATCAACGATTCACATTCCTCAACCCCCCTTTCACAATGAGCATGCAGGAACTCGCCTTACAAGGCAAACACAACCTTTACAATTCAATGGCCGCCGGCGTTGCCGCGCGCATCCTCGAAATCAACGACGCCGACCTCCGCGCCGGTTTCACGCTATTCCGGAATATGGAGCACCGATTGGAGCACGTCTGTGACGTGAACAACATCAGCTTCATCAACGACAGCAAAGCCACCAACGTCAATGCCACATGGTACGCGCTTGACAGCATGACCAGCCCCACAGTCTGGATTGCTGGAGGCGTAGACAAAGGCAACGATTACACCTCGCTGATTCCACTCGTAGGCGAGAAGGTGCATACCCTGATTTGCCTCGGCAAGGACAACACCAAGCTCAAGAAAACCTTTGCCACTGCGGTCACCCGCATTTTAGAGGTGGAGAGCGCTGAAGAGGCCGCCTTGCTTGGGTACAACATCGCCCAACCTGGAGACAACATCCTGCTTTCTCCCGCATGTGCCAGCTTTGATTTGTTCTCCAGCTACGAGGAGCGCGGACACCGTTTCAAGGCAGGAGCCCGCGCAATCTGACCCCATGCCCAACCGGTTCGCAGATTTTCTGAATACGCACCTCCGCGGTGACCGCGCCACATGGGTGGTGGCCATATTGTTGGTCCTCACCTCCTTGGTGAGCGTGTATTCCGCTAGCGCCACATTGGCCTGGAAACAGGGCGGAAACTCTGTGGGCATTCTGTTTCGCCACGGCACCTTTTTGGCGGCAGGGTTGGGATGCATGTGGGCCGTCCACCGCCTTCGTTTTGCTTGGTTCTCGAGGTTGAGTCAGCTCGGCATTCACATTGCCTTGGCACTCCTGCTTCTGACCGTTTTGGTCGGTTCAGAGATCAACGATGCGCGGCGCTGGATGGACATCGGCGGCTTCCGGTTTCAACCTTCGGACATCGCGAAAGTGGCGTTGGTGGCTTTTGTAGCCCGCATGCTCGACCGCAACCGACTGGTGTTGCACGACTTCAACAAAGGTGTCAAGCCCATCGTAGGCTACATCGCCTTGACCTGCGCACTCATTCTGCCTGCAGACTTTTCTACGGCAGCCATGCTCGCTGTCATCTGCTTTCTCATGATGATCATTGCCGGGGTCACGTGGAAGCCACTGGCCATCACTGCGGGATTGGGCGCAGGAGCTGGATTGGCTGTGATCGGGTTGGCTACAGCCATGCCTTCCCTGTTCCCTCGCATGGGGACATGGATCGCACGGGCATCGGGCTTCTTTGGAGGCCAAGGAGGATCAGATTCCAGTCAAATAGACTTTGCGATGCAAGCCATCCACCAAGGAGGATTGCTGCCGCATGGGCCCGGCTCAAGCATGAGCCGAAACGCCATGCCCGTGGCGTACGCCGACATGATTTACGCCTTCATCATTGAGGAATGGGGGGCGATTCTGGGCGGCTTCGGGCTCATCCTGTTGTACTTGATTTTGTTCTCCCGCGCCATCCGCATTGGAACACGCTGCCCCAAACATTTTGGCGGCCTCCTCTCCATTGGGCTTGGCCTGATGCTCACGCTACAGGCTTTGGTCAATATGGGTGTGGCGGTGCGATTGCTTCCGATGACCGGACAGCCGCTCCCCCTGGTTTCTATGGGCGGAACCTCCATCATCTTTACGTGCATCGCCATTGGCATGATCCTGTCCGTAAGCCGAAGCTTGACCGATCCAGATGCTGCCGCGCCCTTGGAACCTTCGGGCAGCAGACACACCCGACCACTGGCCTCCAGCACGTCCTGACCCCATGGAAAAGGCACCGTTGCGCATTTTAATTTCGGGTGGTGGCACTGGCGGCCACATCCATCCTGCCATCGCCATTGCAGAAGGGATACAAGCGCAACAACCGGACGCCCAAATCGAATTCGTAGGTGCTTTGGGGCGCATGGAAATGGAACGGATTCCAGCAGCAGGATACACCATTACAGGCCTTCCCATTACCGGCATTGACCGCAAGTTGAGCCGAAGAAATTTGGGATTTCCTTGGAGGCTCATTCGCTCGCTCATTCTGGCCCGGCGCATCATCCAACGTTTCCAGCCCGACGTGGCGGTGGGCGTCGGTGGCTTCGCCAGTGGCCCTTTGCTTTGGATGGCTTCCAAGGCAGGCATTCCCACCTTGATCCAAGAGCAAAACGGCTTTCCCGGGATCACCAATCGGTTGCTGGCAAAGCGCGTCCACAAAGTGTGCGCAGGGTTTCCCGGACTGGACAAGTGGTTTCCTTCTGATAAGATCACAGAAACGGGCAACCCACTCCGTCGCAGCATTGTAGAACGGTTGGAACAATCTCAGCATGACGCCACCAACCATGTGACATCGGCCCGGGCACATTTTGGACTGCGCGAAGACAAACCCGTACTGCTCGTTTTGGGCGGCAGCTTGGGCGCAGCCTCCATGAACGCCGCTGTGCGGCAATTGGCCTCTTCCGGACCCTTGGCAAAAAAGGGGTTTCAGGTTTTGTGGCAATGCGGTGGCCGGTATGAGCAAGAGCATGTGGAATGGGCCGATGCGCACAATGACCCCTTCCTTGTGGTCCGCGGCTTCATCGACAGGATGGATCTGGCGTATGACGCGGCCTCCATCATCGCCAGCAGGGCTGGGGCCATGTCGATTGCAGAACTCGCACTAGTGGGCAAGCCTACACTGTTGGTTCCTTCCCCCCACGTTGCAGAAGACCACCAAACCAAAAACGCCCGCTCCGTGGTCGACCGCCAAGGAGCCATCATGCTCCCCGACGATAGGGTGGTGCGCGATTTGGGCCAAGAAGTGCGCCACTTGCTCAATGATGCAGAGGGCTGCGCTACCATGTCAAAGGCCCTTCGTGCAGCAGCCCGCCCCAAAGCCGCAACAACCGTCGCCAATGCTGTAATTGAATTGGCGCACCCATGACGCAACACGTGTTTTTTCTGGGCATCGGCGGCATTGGCATGAGTGCCCTGGCCCGCTGGTTTCACGCCAAAGGTGCCGAAGTAGCGGGGTACGATCGGACCACCACTGCCTTGACCCAAGCCCTTCAAGAAGAAGGCATCTCCGTTGACCACAGCGGCGAGAACACCGCCCTCCCAGAAAGCCTTCAACAGGACATTGCACAGGGAAATCCCGACCGGTGGACCATCATCTGGACACCCGCCATTCCCGCGGAGTTTCCTTTGCTCAAACTGCTCCAACAGGCAGGTTTTACGTTGCAAAAGCGGGCACAGGTGCTCGGAAAAATCAGCCAAAACAGGCCTGTATTGGCCGTCGCTGGGACCCACGGAAAAACCACAACGAGCACCCTATTGGCACACCTCCTACACCACGGTGGCGTTCCCGTCGAAGCTTTTCTTGGCGGCATTGCCCTCGGTCAAGCATCCAACTTGCTCCTGGCAGGGAAGGACGAAAAAAGCCCCTGGATGGTAGCAGAAGCGGATGAGTTTGACCGGAGTTTTTTGACCCTTTACCCCACGTTTGCCGCCATCACTTCCGTCGATGCCGATCACCTGGACATTTATGGCACCCATCAGGAGGTTCTGCAAGCCTTTGGGCAATTTGCAGAGCAAATCAAAGAAGGAGGGTTGCTGTGGCATGAAGATGTGGTCGAGCCCCTTCAACAAGCGGTCCCTGCCACAGCACATTTAAACGCGGATGTATACGGGGAGCTCGCCCCCCAAGAGTCGTTGGAAGGACGCGGTTGGGCCGCGGGATATGCCCAAGTGGGGCATGCCGCTTCAGGGCCTCATGGGGAGGCCCGGTTCGAACTCCACCTTCGGGGCCAAGCGCCCATGGAAGTGTGCTGGCGCTTGCCCGGACAACACAACGCCGCCAATGCCACTGCAGCCGCCTATTTGGCCTGTCGCGCGGGGGTAGACCCTGCCGCCATACCCCCTGCTCTTGCAGCTTTTCCGGGCGTCGCTCGGCGATTTGAAGTCAAATACCGCACCGAAGAAAAAGCCGTCATTGACGATTACGCCCACCACCCCACCGAGGTCCAAGGTGCCATCGCAGCAGCCCGTCAGTTCTTTCCCGGAAAGCGGCTTACAGGGGTCTTTCAACCCCACCTCTACAGCCGGACCCAAGACTTTATGAATGCTTTTGCAGAGGCCCTGTCAGCACTCGACAATTGCATCCTCCTGCCCATCTATGCTGCACGCGAAAAACCCATACCTGGCGTAGATACACAGGGCATTGGGGAAAAGATGGTCGGATGTCCAGTAGAATGTCCCGAAGAAAGCCGGTTTTTGGATGCTTTAGAGCAGATGGACCCAGAGGTACTCCTCTTCATGGGCGCCGGGGACCTCGATCGCTGGATTGACCCTGCCTGGGACCGAATGAACACAAACACAACCACGCACTGAATCAACGTCCATTGAGCCGCAACATCACATCAGAACAGCCCCTCGACAAGGGAGCTTCACGGCAGAAAAGCCGCTGGAAGGTGTGGTGGACCCTGCTCCTGATGCTTCCCGTCGCACTCGCGTTCACTGCTGCTGACCGTTCTGCTGATGCCGTTCCTTGTTTGGCACTCGACATCGAAGTCGACCAAATGGAGGGGATGTTTTTTGTGGACGCCCCTACCCTCCACGCCCTCGTCACAGAGCGCTTCAACTTGATAGAGAGGCCCATGTCATCTCTGCCCCTTGGTGCATTGCACAGGACCATATCTGAGCAAAACGGCGTGGCTTCTTGCAGGATCGAACCCACACTCGGTGGCGCCCTCAAGGTGCAGGTCACCCAACAACGGCCTCTGGCCAGGGTATGGATGCCCGACACTGTCCTGTATTTGGACGAAATGGGCGGAACCTTGGCCCTGTCGGGTCGCTACACCGCCGATGTACCTGTCTTGCACGCCCCCACCATGGCTGCAGCCCAGTCTACCCTCCCCTTGCTCCGGATGATGGACACTTCGCCTTTTTGGGATCAACTCATCGACCAAATTGAGGTTCAAGAGAGTGGCGCCGTCAGCTTCCGCCCCCGCATTGGTGACGTTGTGGTGGAACTCGGGCCAGCCGCACAATTAGAACAAGACTTGAACGGCCGTTTGGACCGGTTATTGAACTTCTACAAAGCCCTCATTCAAAGGGGCGATCTCCGACAATACCGGAAAATAAGCTTGCAGTACGATGGCCAATTGGTGGCCTCGAAATGAAACCCAACTCCCGCACCCTTCCCCACATGGAACAATTCCAACCCCATCAGGACATCGTCGTCGGACTCGACATCGGCACCACTAAAATCGCGTGCATTGTTGGACAAAAAAATGCCCACGGCAAACTGGAAATCATCGGCTACGGCAAGAGTGAATCCATCGGAGTGACCCGTGGCGTTGTCGCCAACATTGAACACACCGTCCAGTCTATTCGCACGGCCGTTGAGGCCGCAGAAAAGTCGGCCAACGTCAAAATCGAAGTGGTCAACGTCGGCATCGCTGGACAGCACATCAAGAGCCTTCAACATCGCGGTCAATTGATCCGCACGGAGACGGAAGATGAAATCACACGGAATGACGTGCAACAACTCATCGACGACATGCGCAAGCTCAAGGTCTTGCCCGGTGAAGAAATCCTCCACGTGCTTCCTCAGGAGTTTACGGTCGATGGAGAACCTGGCATCAAAGAGCCCGTGGGCCACACGGGGGTGCGCCTCGAAGCCAACTTCCACATCATTACCGGCCAAACCTCGGCTGCGAAAAACATTTACCGCTGCATCAAACGCGCCGGACTCCAGGTTGACCAACTGATCCTCGAGCCCATCGCCTCAAGCTCTGCGGTATTGAGCGAGGAAGAAAAGGAAGCCGGCATTGCCTTGGTCGACATCGGAGGCGGAACCACCGACATCGCCATCTTCCAAGAAGGCATCATCCGCCACACAGCAGTCATTCCTTTTGGCGGCAACGCCATCACTGACGACATCAAGCAAGGCTGTGGTGTCCTCAAAAAGCACGCGGAAGCCCTCAAGAATAAGTTTGGTTCAGCCCTAGAGCGCGAAATGGCCGAAGACCAAATCGTGGTGATTCCAGGGTTGCCGGGACGCCCGCCCAAGGAAGTCTCCCGCCGCAACATCGCCGGCATCATCCAAGCCAGGATGTCAGAAATCATTGAGCACGTCCATTACGAGATCAAGAACAGCGGCTTAGAGCGTGAGCTCATTGGCGGTATTGTGGTCACCGGAGGCGGAAGCCAACTGAACCACGTTCGCCAACTATTTGAATACGTGACCACCATGGACTGTCGCATTGGCTTTCCAAACACGCACTTGGCTCAAGCGCCAGATCGCAGTTTGACAGCCCCAACCTATGCCACTGGCATTGGCCTTGTCTTGCTCGGCTTTGACAACGAAGACAATCCTGAAATGCAGGATTCACGGCATCAAGAAGCGAAAGAAACCATGGCAGGTCCCCGACGCTTTCTACAGAAAATCAAGGACTTCTTTGAAGATGAGATGCCTGAATAACCTCCAGGCCCACAACTTCCAAATCCTCTTATCCACGATGAGACCGTGAACGGAAAGCCTCAAGCCACATCAAACCAAGGCATTCTTCATTTTTCTTGTTGTGCTTGTGCAAAGGGTTGAAAGGCCCGGAAACACGAAACAGTAATCCACTCCACTAGGAAACATCAGATGCATTTCGCACTCCCCATTACCTCTGGATCGCCCATCAAAGTCATTGGTGTAGGTGGCGGCGGCTCGAACGCTGTCAACTACATGCATGAGCAAGGCATTAAAGGCGTTGACTTCATTGTATGCAACACCGATAACCAAGCATTGGAAGCCTCCAATGTGCCGGTCCGCATCCAGTTGGGAACTACCCTGACTGCAGGTCAAGGGGCTGGAAGCCGTCCGGAGATTGGTAAAAATGCTGCCATCGAAAACCTCGATGATGTCCTCAACAAACTGGAAGACAACACCACCATGGTGTTTGTGACAGCCGGTATGGGAGGTGGCACAGGAACAGGAGCCGCTCCTGTCATTGCCCAAGCGTGCAAGGACCTCGGTATTTTGACGGTGGGCATCGTGACCGTACCGTTCAACTTTGAGGGAAAGCGCAGGGCCACTCAAGCAGGAGAAGGCTTAGAAGCCATGCGCGCAGCAGTGGACACCTTGTTGGTCATCCGCAACGACAAACTTCGCGAGCTCTTCGGCAACCTCGCCCTCAAGCAAGCCTTCTCGAATGCAGACGAAGTGCTCTGCACCGCGGCCAAGGGCATTGCAGAGGTCATCACCTTGACTGGAGACATCAACGTCGACATGAACGATGTCAAGACGGTCATGAGCGATTCAGGTGCTGCCATCATGGGAGCCGGAAGCGCCAGCGGTGAAGGACGCGCCATGACCGCCGTTACTGAAGCCCTGGAGAGTCCACTCCTCAACGACAGTGACATCACTGGAGCCAATTTTGTGCTCCTCAACATCACATACGGCACGGATGAAATTTTGATGGACGAGATTTCCGACATCACCGATTACATCCAAGACCAAGCCGGCGCTACTGCAGAAGTCATCTGGGGATATGGACACGACGCCGAACTCGGAGAGAAGATCTGTGTCACCGTCATCGCCACCGGCTTTGAAGCCTCTGCAGAACTGCCAGAAGGCCCCACTGTTTCCAAGCTGACCCTTCAGGATGAAGCACGCCAGATCACCACTCCCCTGAGTGGGCCTTTGGACAGCGTTCAACTGGAAGCTCATGAGACTGTTGAGGTGACTCCGCATTTAAAAGGAGACAATCCCAACGTTGGAAACACAGACGATTCCCGCGAAGTCCTGCTCGAGAACAGCTGGCATGCAGCGGACATCACTGGAGAAGACAACGAAGCTGCGCCAGATCTTTTTGGCGAGGTGACCAATGCCCAAGAGGTGACTTTGGCACATCGAGAAGTCGAATCTGTAGACAACCCTTCTATTGAATCCGAAGTTGTGGAGCCTACTGTCCCTCTCCAATCCACAACACAGGTTGAAGCACCTGCATCTCCTGAGCCTGTTGAACCCGTCACAGAAGAACCCACCCGTATTGGGGGGTTCAACGTGCTGGATCTCGATGAAGTCTCTGACGACAATTTGATCCCGGAAGAGCTCAACGGAGTCGCTTTCACCAACGAGCAAGTCAACCCAGATGAAGCGGCCATTCCGCCGGCTTCAGAACCCAGTCAAGCAGTACAAGCTCAAGCACAACCTGTACCCTCTCCTCAGCCTGCACCCGTAAAGAAGTCGGCAGCGCCAGCTTCACCCAAACCGCAAATACAGGACACTTCTGATTTGACAGAGCGCATCGCAAAGCGTCAAAACAACATTGAAGCGTACACCAAGCGTTTGCGCACGCCAAGTGGACTTACTGAACTGGAGGATGAGCCCGCCTACAAGCGCCGCAAAATTCAGCTCACGCCCACTCCTGCCAGCGATGAATCTCAAGCCACCCGTTTGAGCATTGACGAGGAGACCGGGAGCCTGAAGACCGACAATCCGTATCTGCACGACAACGTCGACTAATCCTACCAACGTGACGCTACAAGAACGCATCAGTGCAGACATGAAGGAGGCCATGAAGGCCAGGGATAAGGTGCGTCTCGCTGCTTTACGCGACATCAAGTCCAAAATCATGCTGGCCATGACGGAATCTGCTGGTGCAGAAGCATTGGATGACACTGCCGTCACTAAAATCCTCTCCAAGCAGCTCAAGCAGCGAGAAGACACCATGGTCATTTACAAAGACCAAGGCCGAGATGACCTGGTGGCCGAAGAAGAAGCCCAAGCCGAAGTCATCCGGGTTTACCTCCCCCAGCCCATGACAGATGCAGAGTTGTCCGAAGCAGTGACAGCCTTGATCGCAGAAATGGGCGCCACCTCCATGGCCGATATGGGCAAGGTCATGGGCGCAGCCTCCGCAAAATTTGCTGGAAGGGCCGATGGAAAAGCCATCAGTGCCTTGGTCCGCAGCAACCTGGGATAAGTCCCCCCCTACCGCGTCGTTTTATCTTGAAATTGGAACACGTCGGGTCGTGATTCCTAAAACCTTCATACTTCAATGAAGGGCCTCACGATAAAAATGTGACATTTATACCAATATTCTTTGAACGAGTTCTGTCAATCGTTGTTATTGACCTACTGCTTGTTGTATGCACTGACCCCAAGAAACTCCTTCACTCCATGAATCCAATTTTTCTATCTGCAGCACTCCTGCTCACCCCATTGACCACAATGTCCACAGGTGGGGACGACGCCAAGCGTCAGGTGATTGATCCTGCCACCAGCACCATCACATGGGAAGGCAAAAAGGTCACTGGAAGTCACAACGGTGACATTCAAATGCAGTCGGGCTTTCTCAGCACCGAAAAGGGCCTCATCACAGGGGCGACCGTCATCATTGACATGACTTCCATCAACACGACTGATTTAGAAGGTGGCAGCAAAGAAAGTTTGGACGGTCACCTCAAGAGCGACGATTTCTTTGGCACTGCGCAATTCCCCACCGCTCAATTCGAACTCACATCACTGAACCCCATCCGGGCTGAAAACGGGATGAATTTCGCAGCCCAAGGCACCGTGACCATCAAAGGCCGCACTGTTGAAGTGTCTTTCCCCGTCAAATTAGAAATCGGAGATGCCTCGACCACCATCTCAGGAGAAATGGTCTTGGACCGCTCTGAATTTGATGTCCGCTTCCGGAGCAAGTCATTTTTTGACGCCTCCGAGCTTGGGGACAAGCTGATCTATGACGATTTCACCATCGGCTTCAGTTTAAGCGCAAGCTGATTCATCAAGGCCATGACATTTGAGCCCTCGACACCCCGGTGTCGGGGGCTTTTTGTTGCACTCAAGGTTCCGCAACCTCTCTACCTCACCCCTTAGTGCAGAATAAGACGAATGTCCAAGCCCCACCAGCTCCCATCCAACGCACGGGTCATTTGGCGTAATGCAGCATCCGGCTGTCCCACATTCCAACGTGCCGTCAATTCACCTTGGAAAAGCGGTTGAATCAAAGGGCGCAGCACACCACCAATGTGCAGATCAGCGTCATCCCCTTCCCTGACAATCCCAAGCTCTAGCCCCAATCCCCAAACCAGCCAATTGTAGCGCAGCGAATTGTGTTCCAAAGCAAAGACATTGCCCGCATCTTCGCTGCTTTCTGAAGCAAACGCGTTGGTGGGCAATACTTCCATCACCACACCGCCTCCCGCTCCCAATCTCCAACCGGGAACCAATGTGACTTCTGTCCTGTAGAGGATGGGTAAAGAATAAGAGGCTACAATCCAGTCCATGGTTACAGTAGACAACGGCGCAGAGTTCATTGCAGGCATCCAATCTGCCTGAACGGACCAAATCCTGCGCGTTTGCTCAAACCCAAACGCCAATTGGCCCACCTTACCCAAACGGCGACGCACCGACACCCCATAACTCCTGGTGCCCTGCTGACCCCAACGGCTGAATAAGGGGCTGTCGATCTGTTGTAAGGGCTGCCCCCTCCACCCCACACCTTCCCCAAGAGCAGGACGGCCCACAGACAAAGAGGTCAGCAAACGAACGTCCAAAGACCAATCCTCCTGCTGCCCTTGGGCATGGGATGTTGCCCATGCCATGGCCACCATCAAGAAGAAGCGAGACCTGCCCATCATGACCGCATCCAACCCACCAAGGCCAATCCCAACATTCCAGCCGTCACCATGAGCATGGCCCAGCGCAATCCCCTGTGGGGAATGAACGGACCGCGGTGCCGTCCATGCAGCAAATGGTTCACTTTTAAGGCATCCTTAAAGACAGACCTGTGCACGCCAAATTGAAGCAACACCCCATCTCCACTCTTTGTGCGCTCTATGGGTGCCTTTTCAAAAGCAATGCCAGCCTGGGTCAAGTCCCGTTCAAACTCTTCGCCCATCTCCATGTCGCGGAATTCAAAAACGTGGTAGCGGTTGTCCGCTGGGTGGGTATACCAATTCGTGAGCCTCATACTACTCCGACTTCCAACGTGTAACGTATTCCAACGGCTTCCGGTGGCCTTTGGAGGGCCAATCGCCTTCGGGGTAGCCCATGTAAAACAACCCCATCCCTTGGACACCAGGCTCATGACCCAATGCTTCCAAAGCCACCGGGTGCTCTAAAAATCCGGGAGTAGACCAGAAGCCACCAATGCCATGAGCGGTGCACATGAGGTACATGTTTTGGACCGCAGCGGCCAAAGCCGCTTGATCCTCCCACAGCGGGAAACGGCCTTCCTGATCATGAGCAAGCCCCAATGCAACGATGGCATTGCACCGCTCGCCACGCGCCCGAATTTTCTCGGCCTTTGAATCTTGTGCCGCATCTCCCGCATGGGCGCGATAGGCGGCAGACAGCTCCCCCATCAAACGTTCCGCAGCACCATCCATGAACACGTGGAAACGCCAAGGCTGTGTCAACCCATGATTCGGAGCCCAGGTTCCGTGCTGGAGTACCTCCTCTACGATTTCACGGTGAACCTTACGGCCCGAAAACCGCTCAGGTGAAATGCTCCTTCTGTCAAGGATCAATTGGCTGCTATCGCTAATGCTGTGTCGCATGAGATTCAGTCGAGGTCATCATAATTCAGCCGGTCCAACAAATAAACCATAGAGGTCAACGCGGCCGCTCCCAGCTTCAATTCCCGTTCGTGAACATTCTCAAAAACGTCACGGTCGCTGTGGTGGTAATCGAAATAACGCTGTGAGTTCGGACGCAGTCCCACCATCAACGGACGCTTGCCTGCCGGCTCCTCCTTTTTAAGAGGGCCTATGTCAACGCCCGCGCCCCCGCGACGCATGTCTCCTACCCCGTATTGAGCAAGCCCTTCCTTCCAAGCACGGACAGCAGCTGTTCCGGCATCTGAGGCATCAATCGAATATCCGCGCGGCGCATCTCCACCTGCATCACTTTCAACAGCCGCGACATGCCACTCTCCTCTCTCACGGGCGCGCTGCGCATAGGTCTTCCCCCCATTGTTGCCATTCTCCTCATTGATGAACAACACCACCCTAAGCGTATGACGGGGCTGATAACCCAACGCATGCAACGTTCTCAGGACTTCAATACTCTGCACAATTCCAGCGCCATCATCATGTGCGCCTTCACCAATGTCCCAACTGTCTAAATGTCCCCCAACTACGATGTATCGGTCTGGGTGTTCCGTCCCCTTCCACTCCGCGATCACATTTGCTTGGGACTTGTCTTCATGCAGAATGCATCCCATGTTCAATCCAACCTGTACCTCATGGCCTTCTTTGACCAACCCGGCAATCCGTCGGGCATCTACGGTGCTCACTGCCGCAGCAGGAACTTGAACAACGTCATCATCGTACCGCATGCCCCCCGTGTGCGGAAATGTATCCAAAGCATGGGTCAACGACCTGACCAATGCCGCAATACCCCCATGCCGTGCTGATTCAACCGCCCCTTTAGAGCGCTGCTCATATGCTCCTCCGTAGGCACTTCCAGCATTGATCATCAATGGGTCCATTGGGCGGTTAAAAAAGGCAATCCGCCCCTCCAAGCCCGCAGTGCCCATGCTGTCGAGCTCATCAAAATCCTGAAACACCACAACTTCACCTTCAACATCTCCGCCTGTGCCCACACTGCCGCCCAACGCAGCCACGCGTAAAGGTTCCTTTGCTCCGCCATCAATCCGCATCCAAGCCCGTTCCTTTCCTCCCCTTTCCCAATGAGGCACCATGACGGGCTGCATCCGTACGTCACCCGCACCTATGGCCTGCAAGGTCTTGCCCCCCCATAGAATGGCTTCATCTGCTTCGGGGGAACCACTCAGTCGCGCCCCCACTTCCTTGCACAAGACCCTCAGGTCTTCATAGCATTCACCCGAACCCAAAATCTGCTGATGGATGTGAGCCACCATCAAGGAGTCTTGAGCCCACACAACATCGTCCTGTTGCAACTCCTGTGCACCCAATCCTGAAACCCAACCAAAGAGCATGATCGCTGTGATCATCCCCATTCTATAACCATCCTTCATTGTTGCACTGTACATCATGACATCCAACTTCCATTGTTCAAGTCCAATCCTTGACCTGTGATTCCACGTTGCTCCTCCGACATCAACCAAGCCACAAAATCCGCCACTTCAGACGGTTGACTCATCCTCCCTGTCGGCAATATGGCACACTGCTGCGCATGGCATTCATCATAACTCATCCCTTGGGCATCGGCCATTCGCTGAATCGACTCTTGGGCCATGGCCGTTTCCACCCAACCGGGACAAATGGCATTGACCAAAATCCCACTGCTCCCCCACTCTACGGCCAGACTCCGAACCAATCCCAGTACGGCAGTCTTAGAAGTCACATAGGCCGATTGACCAGGGACTCCAAATCGTGCCAAAACACTTGATGTCACCACAGCATGGGTTACAGACTGACCAGCGTCTCTCAAATAAGGGAAAGCTGTCTGCAGGGTCACATACACCCCTGTCACATTGGCCATCATGATTTCATCCCACCGGTCCTTCCCAGGATCCAAGTCAAATGCATTTGAACCGCCTATCCCCGCATTGGCAAAGACTCCCACCAATTCTCTTTCCAGTCCCGTCACAGACATGACCTCTGATAATTGGTCATGGAAAGCCAACCGATCCGACACATCAAGCGCCATACTCACATGGTGGCCTGATTGACCCAATACAGCACGGGTCTCCTCTAATGGTTCCAACCGACGGCCCACAAGGAAAACATCAAAACCTTCCAATGCCAAACGCACGGCGGTTGCCCTTCCAATACCAGACCCGGCACCTGTGACCAAAACTGCCTTTCTCATGGTGCTAAGGTGGGGATACCTAAAATGAGAAAGGCCCGACTTGCGTCGGGCCTTTCCAATATTTACGAAGAGCAAAGCCCTTCACCTACATGCTGATCAGCAATCCGTACCGAAGGCACCGAGGAAAATCAACAGGTCAGAGGTCGTCGTGCCGCCGTCACCGTTAAGGTCAGTTGGGCAAGGGTTCGCTGTATCGAACGTACAAGAACCGTCGTCGTTGGTTGGCAACTGATCTTCTGGGATCACTGTACCATCAGCGTAGACACCGTAGTTCGACGCATCAGGATAAGTACAACCCATGATGTAGCCGTCAAAGTCACAGAGGTCATTGTTCTCAATATCTACACTGTCTGCAGACACGTAGTTTGGAGCAAATGGCAACGTACAACCTTCAGTACAAGCAGTTCCAAGACCCACTGAGTAGGTTCCAGGACCGCCACCTGTATTGTTGAATGCAGCACCGGTAATCGTCCAGCTGACCTCAGATGGGTAAGAACCATCGGTGACAATCAATGTGTAACATCCAGCAGCGTCCACACAGACCGCGTCTGTATCGAAATCACCGCCATTCTCGTTGCTCGCAAGACCGCCTTCAGCGACAAGGTTGCCATCAGCATCGTAGAAGCTGTAGGTTGCACCGTTCCATCCGTCACCGAAGCTGTCGAACATGTTGAACTCGATAAATGCACCGAAGCAGCATGAACCGTCATCCACAGAAGCGAACGGATTGTAGTTCACAGCGTCAGCGTTGGTACAACCGAGGCAGCTAAAGTCACAGAGTGAGTTGTCTGCAAAGTCCACTGGACCGTTGTAGTTACATGCTGTGGTATCTGCACAACCTACAGTTGGAGCAGGTGCACAAGTGATCGCCATCGCGATGTACAAATCAGATCCTGAGACACAGCTTACTGAACCGTCAGAGGTGAATGAAACTGTCAATGAGTCAGAACCAATCACGAGACCATCGTCTGCATCTTCATCGCTGTTGTACAAGGTCACACCAGACGCAGCATCAGCGATGCTCAATTCATCCCAACCCTGCTCGATGGTCGTTCCTGCGAGATCTACAACGATGGTGCCACCAGCTGGATTCACCAATGTGAAGCTCCAAGATTCGTTGCTATCGTAGCAGTACTCCCAAGTCTCAGTGTCACAATCCAAGCAGCTTGTGTAGTCACAAGGAGCGTCCGCGTCGTCCACGTTTGCATCCATGTTGTAGTTACAAGCAAGCTCATCCATACATCCGTATACAACGGGCTCACAAGTGATGCTCATCTCGAATGGACCTCCAAGAGAACCTGAACCTGCAGCTACCAACAACGCGTATGTGTTTGCGTTAGCGTCGCTGATGAACTGGAAGGTTTCTCCATTGTCACATGTCTCAGACATGGTCTCGGTGTTGCCACCTTCATTCCAACAGATTAAGCTAGAACAGAGACCAGCTCCACCGAAGATGGTGAAGGACTGCTCAACCGTAGCTCCAGCAGGGAAGTTGAAAGGACTAGCATCGAGGGTGAATGAGAAGCTTGATCCGTCGCCGTCTACATCACCAGCGACAATCAAAGCATCGCCAGCAACTGTTGAAACGTTTACGTCGTCAGAACCGGTAGAGCTGATACCATCACCAAAGCTATCCAACACGTTGAGTGTGTATGAACCAGCAGGCAGGCAGAGGGTCTCTGTGTTCGTGCTGTTTGAGAAATCAGGAGCGCCACTGGCAACCACCGTTCCATTGCTGTTGGTGATGTTCCAGCTGGTCTCACTGGCATACGAATCAGTGTTGATGCTCAAATCGATACAAACCTGTGGGTCAGTGGAGCAATCTCCGCTGCAGAGCAAGTCCTGTGCCGATCCATCGGTCGAAATGACCTGAGCAGCGATTCCATCCAACTCCGTACCGTTGTTCGTGAAGTAGACTGTGTAGTCACCTCCGGCCAAACCGTAGTAGAAGTCATTGAAGACAGTCGGGAAAAGATCACCGGCTGGAATGTTCGCTACTGTGTCGCCATTGTAGACAATGACAGCGCTGATGTTAGCGTAGTTGTCTACGTTCAAGCTGTTCACTTCCAAAGTAGCATCAGGAGCATCAATCTCCTGGAACACTTCGAACACAGTGTTGACGTCTGAGCCGCAAGTGCTCACAGTGATCAACTGCTCCATGCCGCCGTTATCCAACGTGTACCAGATACCTGAACCAGATCCACCACAAGCATTGGTTCCACTAACACTCGTTGCACCACCGGTGTTGCCCGTGACGACCTCACCACAAGAAGCAGCAATTGCGTTGTCACAGCTATCATTTGGCTGTGTAACACCAACGTAGAGACAGTTGGCATTCACCGTTGCATCTGGGTTGTAGTTAGAGGCTGTTGGGTCCGTACATCCTGAAATTTCAGCAGCGAGGCTCACAGAGTATGACCCACAATCATCAGGCTGTGTTGTCCAAATGAACAAGTAGTAGGTGTTGTCATAGTTCGGTGAGGCAATACTGACAGTAGCCGGTCCTTCCTGTTCAGTTGCGAAGTACTGGTTCATGTCGGTTTGAACAGATCCCTCTACAACACCAGAAGCCATATCAGCCAAGTCAGTGCAATCACTTCCATTGTAGGTGGCGTAACCAACTGCACCAGTGCCTGTAGCATCAACGGTAATGTTGTACAAGTTGTAAGGCGCTTCCACAGCGACTTCAAACCAAACACCGTAAGCCGTAGCGAAACTGCTCAAGCTAGGCATTCCGAAGTCTTCGTCTGGACCCGTGCAGCAAAGGCTACCGTCATAGTTACCTGCATCTACCAATGGCAAAGCCAAAGTGCAGAGGTCATCATTGTTCGGGAAGCCGTCAGGACACAGGGCGCATGTAGCTTCAACTACGATACCTGTCTGCGTTGAGGCGCCACTGTAGTGACCCACACGCAAGAGGTAGTTGTTTCCTTGAGTAGCATTGATGCTCACAATAGAGTTGAATGAACCCGTGGTTCCTGAACCACAACCTGCAACTCCTGAATCGTCGTTGGTCGCAATGGCGGTCAAAGAGCCGTCAGTTCCTACGGCAAATACGATAACGTCAGTGTCTGTAACACCGTTGTCAACGTCAGCTGAAGCACAGGTGTTAAAAGTGACCTGGTAGTCTTGGTCAGCATTAAACTCATACCAAATAGCACCACTGGCTGAAATCGCATTGCCCAACACTGTCGTGCCGCTGTACTCGTCACCATTAGAGTTGGCCAAAGAGCCCGTCAGAATCAAATCACAAGCAATGGCCTGAGCATCTCCTGGGTTGTCGTTGGCAGGCGGGAATTCACAACTTCCATCATCCACAGAAGCAGAAATGTTGTAGTTGTTCGCCAACGGATCAGGACATCCAGGGAAAGCACAGTCTGTTACGTCTGTGCCACCGAATGCTACAGGGTAGCCATCAGTAGAGCCGTAAATGAGGTCCGCATAAACGTTGCCCAAGTTGTCTTCAATCCCCCAACCTTCAGTTGTGAAAATAGCACCTGTACTAAAGGTGTAGCAGCCAATTTCCAAGCAGTTGATCACTTCAGTAGTCGTTGGACCTGGATCCATTGTGCCTGTAAAGACAGTGTCACCTGTTTCCTCACTCACGAGGTAGTAATCATTACCTGGGCTCCAACCTGTTCCGAAGTCATCCTGCAGAGTCAGGTAGAAACCGAGCTGACCATTGTCACACACCACACATGATCCATCATCGATAGTAGCGTCAGCATTGTAGTTGATGGCTGCAGGCAATGTGCAACCGCTCAGGCATGTCGCCTCATCTGCGCCAAATCCGATGTCATAAACACCGAGGCCTCCATCGTGAATGATGTTGCCAGCGAAATCCATGATGTACCAGAGGGGCTGACCAGCAGGTGATCCACCTCCACCAGAGAACGAGAGGCAAGCATCGTTAGGAATGCAGAACTCCCAATATCCATCTACCACTGAGCCTTCAAAATCGGGCGTGTAGAGGTCGTTGTTGTATCCAGCTGACAACAAAGTGTCACCCGTAGAAGGGTCATAAATGTAGGCTGCGTTGTTTCCCCAGAACAGATAGATGTCATGGTTCAAGTGCAGGATGTAGCTCGTGCTGTCAGCGTTGCCAACACAGCTTGGTGAGAAGCATGAACCGTCATCCGCGGTTGCATTTGCATTGTAGTTGAATGCATTGGAATCAGTACATCCACAAACAACACTGCCGCTCGCGACACCAAACACACCAAATCCATCATTGGCTGTGAAGTCATACAGGATGGTTCCTGTGTTGTAATCGATAATCTGCCACTCCTTCTCACCTGGATAGATACCACCAGAGATTTCGAGCACGTAACATTCTGAAGTAGAGAGACAGAAGAAGTCATATCCCTGAGCACCTGGCTCCACAGTGAACAAAGCATCGTCCAAGGAACCAGAATTCAAAATCTCACCTGCTTGGTTGGAGAGTGTATATGTCGCCCCATCCCATCCGTCACCAAAGGTGTCGAACATCATGAATTGAGCCAGAAGATCGTCAGGGTTGTCACAGCTTGGGAAAACACAGCTCCCGTCATCGACTGTTGCATCACCGCTGTAGTTCAGCGCCTCAACATCAGTACAACCACAAGTCTCATCAGTCAAACCGTAGTAAAAACTCACAGTACCACCGCCAGTATCAGCTGCGATGTTGTCGCCTGTATATACGTTGACCATTGTCCAGCCAATCTCACTAAGGAAACTTCCACCTCCGGAAACAACCTCGTAACAAGCACCTACTGGGATACAAATCGTGTCTTGTCCGGCGTTCAAACCGCCGCCAGTTCCACCAGTTCCTGTAGCAGAAGCATCCAAACTACCGGTAGCAATCAACACATCGTCCGCATAAACAGAGTATGTATTGCCGTTCCATCCATCACCCCAGCTGTCCGTCATATTGACGAAAACCATGGTTTGATCCGCATCAGGACAAGTGTCAAAGAGACACGTGCCGTCATCTAGAGTGGCAGTGTCATCGTAGTTCAGCGCCGAGCTGTCTGTACAGCCTGGAACATCTGATGTCAACGTGAAAGCAAAGGTGGAACCAGCGCCCGTGACGGTTCCACTGCAATCGCCTGTGCAATTGAAAGGAGCCGCGTCGACAGCCATTGATGTTCCGCCGTCACCATAAATGTCGTCGATGTAGACGGTGTAGTCTCCAGCGCCATAAGCACCGATGGAGTAGTTATTAACGTCACCGGCCCCATTAGGGAACAATGTTGCGCCGTCTACGTTAAGAATTGTGTCACCACTGAAGGTGACAATACAAGATGACACTTCACCAGGCCAGTTGTCGGCCGTAAAAGTGATGGTCTGCGCCTGCAAAGACGCAAAGAGGGTCAAAGCAAACGTGCTAAGGGTTCCTCGGAGAATGAGATTTCTCAGGTTCATGATTAAGGTTTTTTCCAATTGCCGGAGCAATATAGCGGAAACGCAACCGAATCAAGAATAGTTTGACGGGGGAAATCTGACTTCAAGCACGCAACCAACCCATTCACCTTAAGCAGGTCGCTGATTATCAGTGGTTCAAAAAGGAAACGGCCCCGAACACTGAAGTCCGAGGCCGTTTATAGCGCTTCATATCGTCACCGAAACAAATTTGTGACCGTTTTGGAACGCATGCAATTATTCAGTGCAAGGGTCTCCAAAACTGATCAAGAACTCCAGCAAGTCTGCCGTTGTAGTGGCCCCATCTTGGTTCAAGTCAGTGGGACAAGGGCTCTGCAAGATGAACTCACACGTCCCATCGTCCTGAATCGCGTTCGGATTGTAATTCTCTGCGATGTCATACTTGCATCCCCCACACCCTTCGAAGATGCAATCCTCCAGAACCGTAATGTTGGCATCCGGGTTATAGTTACAAGCTACTGAGATGGTGCAGCCTGCCACGCAATCAGACTCTCCAACCTCAAAATAAACTGGACCAGCAGGCGCCCCTCCGGAGGTAATGCCACTCGACGTCCCGAGCAAAGTCCATCCGACTTCAACAGGAATCACACCAGAAGAAACCTCGAGATAATAACAGCCATCTGCCAAGCAGAAGTTGTCCGTGCCACTCGTCCCCTCTGGCGTCACAGTAAATCCTACGCTGGGCAAGCCGCCCTGCGCAAGAAGTAAGCCGTCCACGCTGTACAAGCTGTATTGAGCGCCATTCCAGCCATCTCCAAAGTCATCCGTCATCTGGATGCGCACACAACTGTCATAGCAGCAATCATCTGTTGAAATGGTCGCCGACTCATCGTAATTACAGGCTGCAGAATCGGTACAACCCGCGCAGCTTTCATAGTCACAGGATCCGTTGTCCGAGGTGGCTGCAGGGTTGTAGTTACAAGCGCCCGTATCAATGCATCCACACACCACTCCTCCCAATGAGAAGTTGACAGAACCGATGGTTCCTGACACGACCTCACCGCTCACGTTGGAGAGTGTCCAGCTGATTTCCTCATCGAAATCACCCCCCCCAACACTCAAAGCGTAGCAGCCCTCTACAAGACAGAAAGTGTCAAAACCTTCATCACCTCCCAAGAAGTTGTCTACGTCCAAGATGTAGGCCGCACTGTCCAGATTGCCAGAGAGCAGAGTATCTCCACTGGCATCCGTCAGGTAATAGCTCGCACCATTCCATCCATCACCAAAGCTGTCGAACATGTCCAGCTTCAAGGCAATGCCGTCGGTGGCATCCTCAGGACAAGCGCAACTCAAGAAGTCACATGACCCATCCTCAATATTGGCGTCGGCATTGAAGTTACAGGCCACGTCATTCGTGCATCCCTCAACTGCAGGTGCACAGCTCAAGCTGATTTCAACCGTGCCGTTGTCATCGGTGATGGGATCGCCGTCCGCATCCTCCGCACTGACATATGCATAATAATGGCGACCAGGCTCTGAGATAAACTGCACCCAAGCGTCATTCTGATCAAAGAATCCACAGTTGATGAAATCTGATTCTTCGGAAGCATACACGCCATCCTCCACAGTGAGCGCACACTCAAACAACTGGGGAATACCACCGGCACACACATTGTCACTCACATAAAGGTTCAGCTTGGAGTCAATGTTGGATCCACACAAGCTCAACGTATGCAAGTCACCCGTTCCTTCGAAGGTGTACCAGATTCCAGGACCTGGAACAGGGTCACAGCCATTGATCAGGTTCGGGGCACCAAGGTTGGTAGCGCCACCTGTGGAACCTGAAAGGGAGGTGTTACAATCCAACAGCTCTGCTGTTCCGCACGTATTGTTCGTTGGAACAACACCGGCGTAATCGCAAGTCCCATCATCCAGGGTGGCCGTTGGGTCATAGTTTGGAGCAGCTACATCCATACAGCCCAGGTAAACACCATTGGTCAGGAACTGATACTGTCCGCAATCTTCAGGGTCAGTCGTGAAGACATAAAAGAGATAGTCTGTGTTGGGCTGAAGAACCGTGAAGTCACTGATCTCTCCCGCGCATTGCTCCGACACCAGGCATCCCACCTGCGCCTCGAGGTCCCCACAAGTGCCCACATCAAAAATCGCAAGACCAATATTGGCCGCATTTAGATTGAGAAGGTCAAAGAAGAAGGTCTCGTAGTCGAGGCTATTGAACTCATACCATACACCATAGCTTGTCTGGAATCCAGCGAGGAAACTGACGTCTACGTTGTCAGGGCTCGAGCAGCAAACAGAGCCGACATGAGGCACTCCGTTCTGCAATTCCAAAGCACTGTTGCAATTGTCGTTGATGGGCGCTCCGCTGGAGCAATCCACACATTCTACAGACAAGAGAAACTCGTCTCCACTGGTGTACTCGCTAAAGCGGGTCACATAGATGTAGTAATCCTGGCCCTGCTCCACGTTAAACGCCACTTCGCTCATGAATCCTTCTGAGCATCCGTCGTCATTTCCGCCGAGGCACTCCAAGTTGTCGAGGTCACCGTCGACCGCCTGAAAGACAAACACCTGTGAGTCAAACAGCGGGTTGCCAGCAGGGTTGAACGCATCCGTGCCACAAGTTGACAGCACCATCTGCTGATCCGACTGCGCATTGAACTGGTACCATACACCTGCGGCACTGATTTCCTGTCCTGAGCACGTTGTGCCATTGAGGTCTTCACCATCCACAGCATAGGTCAACGTACCCGCAATCTGTGCACCACACTGCACCGCTTGAGCGCTGAAGATATAGTTGTTGGTCGGCGGGCACTCGCAAGTCCCGTCATCGTCCGTTGCACTGGGGTTGTAGTTCAAGCAGAATGGATCGGTACACCCCAAGAAGGAACACGATGCTGTCTCACCGATGTCCATGCCATAACTCGACACTTCGTCCACACCCGTGCCATAGAAATTGCCCACCACATCTTCGAGGTACCAACCAATGTCATCCGAGTCATCCCCTGGGGTGATGTCAAAGACATAGCAGCCGGGCTGCAAGCAAACGAGGTCGACGCCATTGGTCAATCCATCACCTTGGTCCGCATTATCAAGCGTACCCGTTGCAGAAATGTCACCGTTCAAATCAGAGATGTAGTAGACCCCTCCATTCCAACCGTCACCAAACGCATCGGTCATGGTGACTTCAAGAATGAGCTCACCGGCCGCGCAATACACACACGTACCATCGTCAATAGACGCTGAAGGCGTAAAGTTGGTGGCGTTAAAATCGGTACAACCGTAGCAGGAGAAATTACAGAACCCACTGTCGAACACGGCATTTGGGCTAAAGTTGCACGCCGTAGGGTCCGTACAGCCCACTGGACAGCTCACGCCACCCAAGGTGATGCGGTCTGCTCCGCTGATGAGTTGGTCTCCAAATTCAGCATCGTCCAAAGAGCCCGTGTACACGGCTTGCCCGTCAAAGGTGCTAAAGGTGTACGTGCCATTGTTCCAGCCGTCCTGGAAGCTGTCGAACATCTCGAAATTGTAACATCCGTCAGGAAGGCAAACTGCATGCAATCCAGCTCCACCGAAATCCACTACAGTGTTGGTTTCCATGTTCCGAATGTTCCAACTGATCTCGCCATCCCAGCTTCCGCCGCCGACTTCGAGAAAGAAGAAGTACTCTTCGTAGCAACACGTGCCGTCATCATAGATGGCCCCATCGTCATAATTCACCGCACCAGCCTCGGTACAGCCATAGCAGGAGTAATCACAATCACCATTAGAGATCGTGGCGCTCTGGTCATAGTTACATGCAGTGGGGTCAGTACATCCCTGACAAGACAGGTATTCACAGCTGCCGTCATTGAAGTTGGCAGCGGGATCGTAGTTACAAGCACCCTCGATCGTGCAACCCGCATTCAAACAATCGGGAGCTCCAACGTAGAAGAATTCTTGGATCGTGGCGCCCGCAACCCCGGGACCTCCCTCCAAAATCAACTGCTCACCCAAATAAATCTCCCATGAAGCCTCGACAGCAAGGTTGTCGAACTCGAGTTCCAAAACGTAGCAATCATCGACCAAACACAGATCAAGCACAGCCAAACCGCCGTCCGAGAACTGAATGCTCCCGAGCTCCTGCCCCGCGAGGTTTCCTACTGTGGCCCCGCCAATATTGCCTTGACCATCGACCCACCCATTCGAAAATGCGTCATACAAACGCACCGAAATACAGGAGTCATAGCAGCATGAACCGTCATTGAACCCCGCATCGGGGTCAAAGTTGCACGCCGCATCATCCATACATCCTGGAATTCCATCAAGCTGCGTCAAAGAGAAAGGGAACGCCGCCGCAGGGCCCACCGAAAGCTCTCCAGAACAACTGCCTCCGCAAACGAAGGGCAGGTTGTCCACGTTGACCTCAAAACTGAGGCCTCCATCGGCGCCATCATCCAGCAAAATGACCGTGTAGGTATCAGCACCAAACTCCGAAAGGTCAATGGTGTAGGTCTGATTAAACCCGTTCGTAGCCCAAATCTGCCCCTCACTGAGGTTGACAATTTGACCTTGCGTTAAACTCGTCACAGCCACACCATATTGGGTAGCATAGAAATCAGAGTAGAGGGTGATAGACTGTGCACGAACACCCATGGAAAGGGCAAACGTGGAGAGGAGAATCACCGCCTGCATATAGGCGGCACGAGGAATGCGGAGCTTCATGGTTCCAGCTGGTTGCTAATTCGGTTGAGGCAGATGAAAACACCATTCGTCGGTACTTTACATCAAATCCTGAGAAGAAAGATACGGCGAAAAATCGCCTCGAGCAAAAAATCTCGATAAATCTAATTGCCCACCAACTTTAAACTTAAGTCGACGAAAAACACTTAAGACTTCCTCAATTTGCCAACGCCCCCTTCTTTAAGTAGGTCAATTCCACATATCTGCGTGCCAACTTTCGTCGAACTTTTTGACCAAAAAACCAAGTTCCGAAAGGGCCACACCTACCGTTGCAGCTAACGGATCCACCACCTCGGATTCTGACGTGACCAACCCCGCCTTTCGCTGCGCCCAGAAGTCTGCCGTTCGCGTAGCCCTCCACGCCTGATCGTTGCCTGCATCTTCTTCAGGCCGCCACAACACTTGATGGCGGTCAAACCAGTCCAAAGCAATGGCCGCGCCATGCGCCCGAACAAAGCCCACCAGCTTATCAATGCCACACCCCGTAGCCCCCGCCTGCTGCTCATCCAATCCAACCACCAAGACGCGGTTGTACAGCACATCCCCCGCAGCCGACAGCGCAGCGCCATGCGCAGACCATCCCTCCAAAAATTCTGAAAGTGCCCCTTTCAAGGCTTGCTGTTCCGCAGCCGTCAAATCCCGATCGGCCACATGGACCCACAGCCGGGCGTGTGCCGGCAACTCCTGAAACGTCATGCCTCGAAATTAGGCCTTGCCGGCCTGTGCATTGCGCATCGCACGGTCCCGCAGCCACGGCAGCAAAACGAGCATCAACGAAGGCATCGGCGACTGTAAAAATCCCAGCACTTCGCGCGCCACATTATAACCGGGGTCATCCGCCCCTCCTCGGCCATCCACTGCCCAAAATGCGGCCACTATCAAGCCCGAAGCAGCATAAATCAGCACCAACATCTTCCAACGCTCGGACACACCTGCAGCCCTCAAAAACAGGGCGTCCAGTGAGAAAAACCCCAACAATATCGCCACCATCAGCAGCCATTTTGCCCGCTGCAATTCCTCAGGGCCCCACCAATGAAAAATGTCAAAGGTGTCCCTGGTCACATAAAAGCTGTTTTTGCTCAACGGGGCAAACCGGTCCCACCAATCCTTCCGCACTTCGTACATGCATTGCGCATCCCAATCACACTCCTCGAACCCGTAGGTAAAAAAGTCATCAAAGCGCCCGCCAACATTAGAGTAGTGGTTCAACTTGATTTTGGCATCCTCCTGCAAGTATCCAAAAACCACCATGCCCAATAGGACCGCAATCCACCATGGCTTCTGACGGGGCAATAAAGGCTTAGCGTTCTCCATACGATCGAACCATCAGTTTGATAACGGAGTGACCCGGCTCAACTTCTCCGTCCACACATACCACAGCCAAAAAATGAACCCATAAACCAATACGGTCCACGTATAGTCGTGATTGAACGACAAGGCCGATGGCCGGTAATAATTGAGAATCACCAAGGAAATCACACGGATCAGGTTCGCGATGTGAATGGCGACGATGCCTACCGGAATGAACCACAGCTTACGCTTTGCGGGACCCGGAAATGCAAGTACAAAAGCCGCAAACAGCGCGAACAAGACCAGGCCATCGCATGGCGCACCAATCTCGAGCATCCCCACGCTATTGGCTATACCAACCTGCCACCTCAAATCAGGCGACGTCACTTCATACAGCGCAAAGCCCATGGCACGCAACGCCCCTTCAGTGGCCACCACCATGGAATGGATGAGATACTCATCCAACAACGTAAAGTCTTTGAGAAAATACTGGTAGGCGATGTACCACACCAGATAGGACATCAGTCCTAGCGAAAGGAACTTGGTCAGGCCGCGATCGAGCAACATTCAGGTCCTGTGGCCAAAAATGGTCAGGCTTCCAACTCCAATTCCTTCCTCCGACGCACTCCAAGCACGCCCATACCCAATCCACCCGCAATCAAAAACCCTAACCCCCCATCAATCGGAACACATCCATCGTCCGCTCCATCATAATAGTTTTCTGTCCACGAAGTGCACCCAGTGGTAGGGCCTTCGAAACAGTTAAGACAACCTCCTAACTGACAGCTATCAGGAGAGGCACCAGGAAGGCCCGCGCAAATGCTAACATCTCCGCAAGTGTAGCATGTGCAATCATAGCAACAATTTCCGGGAGGATCATCCTGATTACACTCAGAAACACCTTGGGCGAAAAGCACTGCTGGAAAACAGACCAAGAAGGACAAAATAAGGTTTTTCATGATCGGCAGTATTCAAGGTAAATATAACCCTTCTGCGCACTACCCAACGCGATAATCCCGTATTTTTGAAGTATGACGGATCAGTCCTCAGGAAGCGCCAACGCATCGCTCAAGCAATTGCGCATTGGGCTCAAGGTGGCGGCCAAGAATTGGCTGCTCCTGTTGCTTCTCCCAGCTCTGGCCTATGGATATGCGCGGTTCGTCACGCACCAACAGCTGGACATGTACGGTGCACGGACCGAAGTCTTGCTGGAACAGAAGGACGAATATGACAAGGCACGAGAGATCATGGAGGGCGTGGTCAGCCGCCGATTTCAACGGCAAGGTCCGGACATCGCCAACCAAATTCGGGTACTCAAAAGCCGCGACTTGGTGGCCAAGGCCGTGGGCGACTTGGACCACAACATCACGTATTTCATCGTCGGCCGGGTTCGAGCACTTCCCGTAGGTGGACTCAGTGGCGTAGAAGTGGAGGCTTTCCCAGAGCAATTCAGCAACGCTGCCCTTGGTGCTGATTTTGACCT
>Ga0115559_1000320_pt1 | contig 33510 bp, 25 predicted proteins | sample COGITO_mtgs_1105_3_FD_87281 | JGI IMG/M metagenome (GOLD analysis project Ga0115559, IMG submission 87281) | Pelagic marine microbial communities from North Sea - COGITO_mtgs_110506 | ecosystem: Environmental > Aquatic > Marine > Epipelagic | place: Germany:Helgoland, sampling site Kabeltonne... | reverse complement strand
CGACGATGACCGGAGGGTCGCTCAATGCGCCAGTTGTTGTCTGGGCGCCGGAGCTTACTGAGGACTCGTTTTCGGCGAAATCGAGAGCGGAAACGGTGAATGTATAGGTGGTCTCAGGGGTTAGATCAATAACGAGAGCGGCATTAGTATTCACTTCGACTGGATTGGATCCATTCGTGTAAATATTGTAGGCAACCACGCCAACGTTGTCGGTCGAGGCCGTCCAATCCAGCTCAAGCGTTGTTGGTGTAACAAACCATATGACCAATCCGCTGGGTGCTGAAGGGGAAGCGGTATCTGCAACCGTGGTTGGGTTGACGCTACTGCTCTGGCTTGACTCATTGTAAACCGCATCGAGCGCACTGACGGTGAAGGTGTAGCTGGTTCCCGGATTCAGCCCAGTCAACGTGGCACTGTTACTGGATACACTTACTGGATTGGCTCCGTTGATATAGATCTTGTAATCCGTGACGGCCACATTATCAGACGATGCATTCCAATCGAGATCGACGGTTGTCACGGTGACATTGCTATAGGAAAGTCCAGTTGGTGTGCTCGGCGGCGTGAAGTCTCCGGAAGGCTGAGTCGTGCAAATTTTCGACCGAACAGCACTTGCCGTATAGCCGGATAGATAAGCCTTAGCCCGCACTTCAGCAGATAGAGAAACGGATACCGGACCTGTATACAGAGTGCTGGATGTGGTTGGATTCGTTCCGTTGGTCGTATAGTATATATCAGCATCAGGCGTTGAACAAAAGATGTGTGCCTTCGGACTGGTTCCGAATTCAAAGAAGACTTCAGGACGGACAACGACATTGAGCGCGACTGCGTTGTCCTCGAAGGTATCACCGTAATAAAAATCATCAACTACCGTATCCCAGTTGTCGTCAGCGCGCGGAATCGTATATAAAGTTGATATCGCGTTTCCATCCAAGCTGGTGAAGCGGCCGGAACTATTTTCAATCGCAAAACGGACATCGCTCGGGTCGGGGCCCCAGTTCGTGAAATAATCCGTACAGCTAGTCCCTCCGGTCCATGGGTCGCAATTTACGTTGCTTTGATCCACGCTGGAGACTGGTGCAACCGGATCGGGATAAGTCCAGAGACCGTTTCGGGTCATTCGGTCTACGAATTCAATGGGAGCATCGGTATTCACAACGCTATGAAACTCCGGCATCAGGAGCATGGTTGTTGCGAGTCCTTGCATTGCGCCAAAGGCAACTTGGATGTAGTTGGTTCCAGGCTGTTCGGCAGGACCATCGATATATCCATAAGGGTCGGCAAAGGTTTTTTTACCAGCATTGGGGTCGCAGGTTCCGGTCGCGGCATCGAAACAGGCTGCTTTCCGAAAATTGGACCAATAGCGTCTGTCTTCTTCACTCAGATTATTGCCATCACGGATAAACGGTTGCCCATCACCCCATAAAAGGACACCAGTGATCCCTCTTTTGATTTGACGCAATTCTTGAGGTGGCAGCGTTGCGATATCCTGACTGCCATTTTGGGCAATAGCCATTTTACGAAGCTCATTTGCTTTCGTTTCGTCATCGAGTAACGCTGCAAGAAGAGTGACGGCAGGTAACACGCCCAGTCTTTGGCCGGCTCCGGAAATCCATGCTTTCGGCAGGTTACTTCCATAATCGAATCGAGCATGATAGAGATCGGAGGCATATGCGAGCATCGCTGCCAAGGTTGGTTTCTTTTCCGCAAGGGTATTTTCATCGGAGAAAAGAGCGAGGAGATCACCATAAAAAACCTGAGACATCCCTGCTCCATAATTATCAATGAGAATATGGGCTCGGTAGGCGCGACCTCCTTCAGAGAAGTATTCCCATTGATCTGTGCTGGTTTCGGTCAATAATCCAAAAATTTCCGTAACTGAACGCCACTTTTGTTGAGATGTGGACCACTCACTGGTTGTCTTTCCATCGATGAAAGGATAGCTTTTGATCCGATCCAAGTCGAAGTCGTCCCAAGTTAAGAACTCTTTGCTTGTCCCCGTAATATTGGGACGGATCATGTCGCTGCCTCCATTCGCTGGAGGAGAAGGAAGGAGGGTGACCATACAATAGGCATCCACCGCTTCTCCTTGAATTTGAGAGGTTCCTGCGGGACTGGTTTCCGACTCGTTACGCTGCATGGCGGCAACGAGGGAAATGCAGGATCCAGATGAAGGGGTGAAGGTGAGCGGAAGATCCGGAACAATGTCTTCGTCTCCATCATAGCTTCCATAGTTTTTGCTATTGTCGAGGAGTCCGTGGCTTTCGGGAATGGGGTCGGCATCACAACTGACGAAGTCGTGCCAGTTGGAGTCATCGGTTTTTCCGGTTAGAGAAAGGACTTTGATCCCGGTGTCTCCGTTGGCCGGAGCGACCCAGTAACTGCCACAGGCAAACTGCCCGATTTGAACATCACCTCCGCCAGAGGATTCAAATTCCCAATTGAAGTGTGCGGGCCTTTGATTGGGGAGGTTTGACGGAGTGTGCATGACGGGAACAACGACACTGATCTCCTGAGCGGTAATCTGAATCGAAGTGATCGATAAAAAGGCAAGCAAGCAAGTCATTCTCTTCATTCGGGAAACGGAATAAAGCAACGCGGCTTGGCCGAGTACACGGTTGAATAATAGATATAACATAGGGGTAATGATTGAAGTGAATTTGAAATCAAGCTGGGATAAATCCAACGTGATGATTGATATTATTTCACCCATATTCTATCATGGAACGCGAACCAACCCGCCGATTATTTAATTATAAACTGCCGTTTTTTATTGGAATTCGATTTAGCGGTACTACGGGATCGCCCTCTAAGCTACCGATGGTTTTACAGGTTTTGGAATTCTCTAAATTGTATCCTGTTTTTAAATACGTTAAGGATCATAGAATTCGTGTGTTCGATGATACGGAAGGCCATTTGATGCAATTAAAAAACGGATTAGCGGGTGTGCTAATCCGTTTGATACATGAATAATATACTACCGAAATTAAGATGATTTGATGAGCACTGACTACTTGCGAATATAGAGCCAAAATCCATTTGAATCGGGTCCAGGATCGGGCGCATAAAGCCAGTGAGTGAGCAGATAGCTCCAGACCCAATTTCCATCGGTAAATTTGAGCCAGCCAAACGGAGCAATTTCGGCATAATCATCAATGATGGGATAGCCAGCCCATGTCCGTTGTGATACAGGGATGGAGGCGGTAAAGGAAACTTCAGTGAGACCATTCCAGGTGTTTGCACTATTTCCGTGCCCAGTGAAACGGACATAGCGGCCAATCGAGTCGATGATATCAAAATCTTCATCATTGGAAGTGCCACTGGATTGCCCGCTGAAGACATTGGTCCAAGTGGTTCCATCGGCTGATATCTCAAGGTCGAAGTAATAGTTCCGGGCATTTCCGTTGTTGAATGAAAGGCTGATGGCGGTGAAATGATACTCTTGATCGAGTTCCCATTCAATCGACTGAGGATCCCCGGCCGCGGCCCATCGGGTAGCGATATCGCCATCGGTTGCATTAACGGCTTCATTTCCGGATTGTTCGGCGCTTGCATGGGTCGTGATTACGATGGGTGTAACCGGTCCGGTTTGAATGATTGTTTTGGCCTGCGCACCTGCACTTAAAGGGGACTCATTTCCGGTCGCATCATAGGCACTGACGGTAAAGGTGTAGCTGGTATTGGAAGATAATCCGCTAACCTGTATATTCGGGGCGGTGACACTGAAAATATAGGCTCCATTGGCAAAAACTTTATATCCGGCGACTCCGATGTTATCGCTGGATGGATTCCAACTTAAGTCGATGGTCGTTCCGGTCGGATTATTTGCGATCAGGTTGGTGGGTGCAGTGGGGATTTCATCATCAGGAGGAGGGACGGAGAAATCGAAAACGTTTTCGCGAACAGAACTGGAGGTCATCCCGGTCATGAATGCTTTTGTTCGGATTGTCGTTCCATTGATAACTGGAATCGGAGCTGTATACAGAGCGCTGCCTTCTGTAGGATCATTGCCATCCAGCGTATAACGAATCTCTGCGCCGGGATTAGGGCTCAGTAAGTGAGCTTTGGGACTGGCGCCAGTTTCGAAAAAGATTTCAGGAGCGACGAGGGTGCCCAGTGGAACCGCATTGTCCAGATAGGTTTCACCATCATAGAGTGCGAAAATAGTCGCCCAATGATTTCTTGCAATGGAACTGTCATAGGAGCTGCTCAGACTAGCGCTTTGCCCATGCTTGCTTGTAAATCGGCCTGTTCCATCTTCAATCGCGAAACGAATATCACTGAGATCCGGTCCCCAAGTAATCCCGTATTCGGTACAGCCAGTCCCGCCGGTCCAAGGACTGCAGTCCGTATTGGTTTGATCGACAACCGAGATCGGAGCGACAGGGTCCGGAGCGGTCCAAAGGCCATGGGAGAGAATCCGGTCCGTGTACTCGATGGGTGCATCCGTGTTAACGATGCTTCGTAAGTCGGGCATGAGGATCATGGCGGCAGCGAGAGTGCGGATGGATGCGGAGGAGATCGGCATATAACTGGTCCCGGGGCTTTCGGCGGGGCCGTCAATATAGCCGTAGGGGTCGGCAATAGTCTTTTTTCCTGCCGCAGGGTTACAATTTCCCAAGGCGGTATCGTAGCAAGCGCCTGAGTACGAATTGGACCAGTATCGACGATCTTCTTCGATCAAGTTATTTCCATTCCGAATAAAAGGAGTCCCGTCCCCCCAGAGGATAACGCCAGTAACTCCACGAGTGATTTGTCGAAGTTCTTGAGGGCCAATTTCTGCGTAATCGCTGCCATGATTCGTGATGGCTATTTTTCTGAGGACATGGGCTTTGGCTTCATCTTTAAGTAGTGAAGCCAGAAATACCGTAGGGATATATTTTCCCAATTGCTGACCGGCGCCGGAGAGCCAAGCTTTGCGTGCTCCTATACCGTAATCGTAGCGTGCGTGGTAGATATCGAGGCCAAACGAAAGCATGGCAGCAAGTGCCCCCTTTTTTTCTTCCAGCGAATTTGCACTGGAGAAGAGGGAGAGTAGATCATCATTAAATTCTCTGGCCATGCCGGCCCCATAGTTATTGATGAGGAGATGAGAGCGAAAAGCGCGTCCGCCTTCGGAAAAATATTTCCAGGTGCCAGGGGTTGTTTCGACATTCAGTCCACCGAAAATTTCCGTACAGGCTCGCCATTTGATTTGTGAGGACTGCCAAGATGAGAGAGTCCTTCCGGGAATGAATGAATAGGATGGGATACGGCTGAGATCAAAGTCATCCCAGGTTAAAAATTCCTTGATCGCGCCTGTGATGTTGGGGCGGATCATGTCGTTCCCATTGTTGGAAGGTGCTACTGGCAAAACGGTAACCACGGAATAGGCATCGACGACTTCACCAACAATGGCACTGGTGCCGCCATTACTGGTTTCCGCTTCATTGCGTTGCATTGCGGCGACGAGAGAGTTACAGGACCATGAAGGAGGGGAAAAAGTCATGGGGAGATTGGGAATGATGTTTTCCGCACTATTGTAACTCCCGTAGTTGTTGCTTCCGTCGAGGAGGCCATGGCTTTCGGGAACCGGATCGGCATCACAGCTGACAAAATCATTCCAAGTGGGATTGCCGGTTAAGGAGACTAAGGTAACACCGGTATCTCCGGGTGCAGGTGCGACCCAGTAACTGCCGCAGGCAAATTGGCCGACCTGAGCTTGGCCACCGCCGGAGGATTGGAATTTCCAATTAAAGTGGGCATCCCGGGAGGGTGCCGAGTTGGCAGGAACAAGGACATTAACCTCTTGTGCGTTCATTGTGCTTAGCGCGAATGCGAGCAAAGACAAATGTTGAATGTGTTTAATTTTTGAGAGCATAGGAGTAACCATATTTTCAGGGGATTCTCTTGGAATGAAGTCGGGAAGGCTTCGTGAATGCCATTTCCAAGGAGTATTGTAGCTCATTCTACCATGAATACTGAACAGGCCTGCCGGAAATTAAGGTATTCTGGGTCCATTTTTTATTGTTTCAGGGAGGAATAAAGATGAGGGGGCGTCGAACACGAAGGGGAATGGGTTGGGTTCAAGCATTTAGTGGAGTATAAGCTTCGTGTGACTGTTTTTCATCCGCAGATCGGATGGCGGAAGGTAGCTTCTGTTCCTTGGTGAGTAATCGCTTAATGAAGCATTTTATTGCTTTACCCCGCTTCGTTAATTGCATCCGAGATCGATGATGGAGGAATTATACAGTTGATCTGAAGGGTCTCTCGTGTGATAGGTGGATAAGTGTTAAGCTCTATTTCACCGGATTAAATAAGTAGACCCCTTTATTTGAATGGAGAAAAGTAATATTTGGCCTCTGATCCTACCCTCATTATGGCACTTTTTTGTGAAAAAGTGATCCGCATGGTTATCCATTGTCAGAGATATAAAAGAGGGGGTTTTGGCCGATGAGTGAAACGGAAGATCAGTTTACTAAAAGTCATTTACGGAAGAAAAAAACAGAGGCAGGATCTGACTCAACCTCGATTTCTAAAATCGATGTATTGAAGGCAAATGGGCGGATTCTCGTTTTTGGGAGCGACTTTGAAGCCTACCATTTGCATTTTATCCGAGGGGGAATCCAAAGTTATTTTGAGCATGCGGATCGGTCGATTTCCTATGTCAATTTGGATATCCCTCGAATGGTCAATTATTTTGGAAAATCGGTGGGAGATCGATTGGTGATTATCGGAAATTTTCGAACGCGTGAAGCGATCGAATTCTTTTTGGAGAAGAATATTCCATTTTTCAATTTAATCGATACGGAACCGAAGTCGCCCCTTCGTTTTGATGTGAAATTTGAAGGGGAGGGGGCGATTGCGGCGAATTATTTTATTGAGGAGATGAATCTGGAAAATCTTGGATTTGTCGGGCATACTCCATTACTCTCGCACCAAAGGCGTTTGCAGGAGTTTAAGCATGAAGCTTCAAGGTCGTCGGTGGGGGTTGATTTAGAAATCCTGCAACTGCCAGTGGAACGAACGCAAAAGTTTTTTTACGACCTTGATTATGAAAATATCCTCGTGAGAAAGCAGCAGATAAACGACTTTTTATTGAAAATACGGAAACCTGCCGGGATTTTTTGTGCGGATGATATGATTGCCTTTGATCTTTGCTATGCGGCGGAGTTGTTGGGGATTAAAGTGCCTGAGGAGATTGCGATTCTCGGGGTGGGTAGTCGGGATGAACGAAAGGAACCTTGGGCGCGATCTGTTTCTGTTGTGCAGCTCGATCACCATAAATTCGGGCAGACGGCGGCTCGCCTGATGGATGAATATTGGAAAACGGGAGAAATGCCAAAATCGGTGCGATTAAGGCCCGACAATATTCGTCAAAGCCAGACGACCTTTCGGCGGGCGGTTGGTGATCCATTGGTTCGTAAGGCATTACAGCGAATACAGAAAGAACCGAGTCTGTCCGTTGTTCAGCTCTGTGATGAACTGGGGATTAGTCGAGCCGCTCTTGATGTGCGTTTTCGGCGAGCGGCGAACATGACGGTTACGAAAGCGCTTGAAATGGAGCGTTTTATTCAGGCAAAGCGGCTGATTCGTGGGCGGAATCATTACAGTCTCGAAGCGATTGCCTCACTCGCGGGCTACCCCAGTCGCAAGGTGATGCGTCGAAGTTTTTATCGATTTACCCGGATGAATCCGCAACAGTTCCGGGAATCGAATGCGGATGATATTTGATTCCGAGTTGGTTCTTATGAATGAAAATAGGTTTCCAGATGTGCCCGTAGTAGGAATATCGTAAGGAAGGTATTTATCCTTAATCCCGCTACTTCAGTTGTGCCCTGCTGAAGGTATCTCGGCCCGTTGGATTTGGGTTGTTCGTTAATATGACGACACCTCGTGCTGGAATCGTCACGCTTCCTCCGTCGTTCAAAGTGATCTTAATCGAGCGGTCACTTTTTTGGAGGTTACCCGCATCATCGGCAGGAAGGTTCTTGGGATCAAAAACGTATTGGCGAAGGAGAAGATCTGGAATCGATCCACTGAATTGAACCGTAATCGTTTTGATTTCTTCGTTGTTGTTAATGAAGGCAATCGTCCATTTTCCGTTTTCATCTTGAGTGCAGGCGCTGTAAATGCCGTCTTGTCCTAGGCTGGCGGATGTTGCATAAACAATGGATTGAGGTCTGAAATATTTAGTCATCAATCCATAAGCGTAGTAGGCAGGTTTGATCGCATAGTGATGTTGCTTATCGCTAAAAACCCCCCAATCGATGTCGAAGGTGCCGTAGTCGTAAGGGGCATCTGTAAGAACCCAAGAGCACATCCCATAAACACCCGCATTGATTCCAGCTACAGCAATTTCGCATAACCTGCGTCCATAATCGATCGCGTCTCTGGCGTATTCTTGATCGCCGAACTCGCCGATCAAGAAGTCTTTCCCCCGGGATTTAGCATAGGCCACTCCTTTTTCAAAACTGCCGATGAATACCTCATAATCTTTATTATTCGTATATCGATGAGCTCCATAAATGTCAGATACATGGTCCATGTTTTGAGTTGACCATTCAATTGAAGAATAAGCTTCGTATTGGTAATCCCATGACTGATCCGTAGCCAGAGTTTGAATCATCCCACTCAGTTCTCGGGATGAGAGCTCTGCTTTAAATGATTCCATGACGGACTTTAATTCTTCGAATGAAATTTTTTCATCTTCAGATTTGTCCTGCATTTCGTTCGTATTGCCCCACCACTTGATATGTGAATATCCTTTGGTTTTTATAAGGTGGGATAGCCCATCGACATGAACTTTTGCCCATAAGTCATGGTCAATCTTACTGAAATCCAAATTTCCATTAGTTAACCATTTTGGTTGATAATTTTCCCATGCCCAATCGCTGAGATAAACCTGCGTATTGGTTTCTTGGGCCAGATCAAGGATGCGATAAAGAGAACGCATGTACGGGCTATCCCACGTTATGGTATCTTTTTCAGGCATATACCAGCCAACCCCGAATTGGCATCGTAACAAACTCGGATTCAGTTCTTTCCAACGTCGAGCAAAAACAGAGGCGAATTCCTGATTGGAAACACTGGGAATGTCGCCCTCGATGAACATACTCTCGTCAATGGGCGCACTCCATCCATCCCAGCCATAGCCGAGCCCACCAAAATTTTCACGAATGACCTGATCTGAGTAAATGGTAATGATTTGAGCTTCAACAAAGATTGAAGGGAGAACAATCGATAGGATTGAAATTAAGCAGGTTTTGGTTTTAATGGGGAGGAGCGACGTCATTTTTGTAGTGAGTTTAATTTGTTTCAAGAGCGATTCAATCGGGGTTGGTGCCCTTGAGCCTTGGACAGGTTCAGAGATTGTTTAGGTATAACCCAGCGGGCTATTGAATGAAAGTCCAAACTGGAAGATTGGATTGTTCTTCGGCTGATTCCCGGCGTCTGATGACTTGTATCCCCTTGTTGAAAATAGATCGGCGATATCTGGTAAGGATTTTAAAGGACACCTCTGAGAAGCTTTCGGAGAGGGTGGGTTTCTCATGGTACCCTAAAATCTAAATTATGTTTATGGGTTTCGGAATGTAATCTAAGTCGTGGGTGGATAGACTATGGTGCTGTATGCTTTTGGTGATTGCGGGTATGAGTTGGTGTTTCGCCGAAGTGAGCACGATAGGCCCGACGGAGGGCGTCACTGCTGCCGAAGCCACAGGCGACGGCGACGTCTTCAACGGGGAGATTCGAGGCGGCGAGCATGGCTTGAACTCGGTTTAATCGTAGCTCACGATGTGTTTTTCCGGGGCTGTTTCCATAGCGAGTGGTGTATTCACGGATGAAGTGTTCTCGGGTGATCCCGAGTTTATCCGCGAGTTCTTTGATCCGGATTTTTCCATGGGGATCATTGTGGATGAGATAGTGTCCGTATTCGATGGGATCGCGATCATGGTAGGCGCCGATTTGAGCTCTCCAGAGGGCGCAGAGGAGTTGATTGATCAGTTCGGTAAACTCCATGAGATCTTGAAAAGCCCGATCATTATGTAGTTGGAGGATATTTTCGATCAAGTGGGCGGCTTCGCTGGTTGCTGGAAGTCGAAGGATTGAGCCGAAACGCTGGCGGAGACCCTCAAAGAGAGGGCGTAGGCAACCGGGATTGAAGGCGATGAATTGGAGCCGATAGGGTTCGGTTTGGTCCGGAGGATATCCGTAGCTTGAGCATTCGTTGTGGGAATAGAGCATGGCCGTGCCAACGGGTACCCGTAGATCGGTTTGACCGTCTGTCCAGAAGGCTTGACCGGAGAGGGTGCGTTGGATGACGCAGTTTTCAGAACCGGGGCGTTGACTATTATCCCAAAAATATTGGGCCGTCTGCCAGGATTCCTCGGCGGCGGCGGTGAGCCTTGGGAGGAAAGGGTCAATCATGCCCGAATATCACTTTATGTCTGTTTAATATCAATAAAAAACGGGCTGACCTTTTGCTTTGGGTGCACATGGTAGAGGCTCTATGGAAACCCCGAAAAAGAAGCAGAGAGTTGAAAAATACGCAGGTGAAGTCGGACATGCGGCGCACACGAAATCGGCGGCGCACACGCGGCTGGAAGGTGCCTTTCTTCGCCCGATAAAAATTACTTTTCTCGGAGCGGGTAGTCATTTTGCACCTCGACTGGCCAATGATTTATTTTTGATCCCGGGGAATTTGGGCGGAACGATTGCTTTAGTTGATATTGATGCGACGCGCTTGGAGCTTTCGCGGCAGATGGTCGTGAAGGTGATGGAAAAGGTTGGAGCGAAGGATTGGACGATTGTCGCGACGACCGAGCGAAATGAGGTTTTGGCTGGTTCCCATTATATTGTGAACTGCATTGAAGTGAGTGGCTTGGACTGCGTGGTTCACGACAATGACATTCCCTTGAAATACGGAGTGGATCAATGCATTGGTGATACGATTGGACCGGGAGGGCTCTTCAAGGCATTGCGGACGATTCCGGTTTGGTTAGAGGTGTTGAAGGACTGTGAAGTGTTGTGCCCCGATGCGCTTGTCCTGAACTATACGAATCCGATGTCGATGATGTGTTTGGCGGCGGCGCGAAGCTCCTCGATGGAGGTGATTGGATTGTGCCACAGCGTGCAGGGTACGAGTCATTTGTTGGCGGAATACACGCAAGTTCCCTATGAGGAATTGGATTGGGAATGTGCGGGCATTAATCACCTTTCGTGGTTTACCCGCTTGGAGCATAAAGGCGAAAATCTCTATCCATCACTGAAGGCACAGTTCCATAAAGACTTAGAGGAGGCCTATGCTGAATATGAGCGATTGGTGGATAAGTCGGATTTGGATGAGCTGAGGGGTAAGGATTTAATCCGTAAAGACATGGCGGTTCATTTTGGCGCATTCATCACGGAGAGTTCGGGGCATTTGTCGGAATACTTGCCTTATTATCGGAAGAGTGAGGAAGGGCGAAAGCTGCATCGTTTGCGCTATGATGGGGAGTCCCGGTTTTATGCATCGAGCTGGCCCAGCTGGCGGAGTCTATATGACAAAGACCGTGCGGAGATGTTGGCGGGGAATAAACCATTGGGGTGGGATCGATCATGGGAATACGCAACCTGGATCATCGAAGCGAAAGAGAAAAATGCGCCGTTTAAAATCCATGGAAACGTCATTAATAATGTCGGAGGTGCGGGCGCATTGATCACGAATTTGCCCGCAGATGGCTGTGTGGAAGTCGCGTGTATGGTGGATCGCAATGGCGTTCATCCGACGCGTTACGGAGCATTACCTGCGCATATGGCCGGGGTTTGTGTGACAAATATGAGCATGTTTGATCTCGGAGCGCAGGCGGCAATGGAGCGAAGTGTGGAAAAAGCGATTTATGCGTTGATGCTGGATCCCTTGACGGCAGCGGTGTGCACGCCAGGTCAAATCAAGGCGATGGTTCTGGAAATGTTTGAAGCGGAGAAAACTTTCCTTGTTGACTATAAATAGTCGATTCGGAGGCATGCGAAATTGTTTATTTCGAAGGGTCACCGGTTTGATTCATGTGGCCCCTTTTGATGAAAAATCTGAGAGGATGAAAAAAGGCAGGGATCAATAACCATGGCAGGGGCATTTCTGGGAACAGCGGTAAAAACAGGAATCAAATGTTTGATCTTTAAGGAAAGATGTTTTTGCTAGGGTGTAATTATGAGGGCAGCCCTGTTGTTTTTTGAGGCGTTGATCTCAGGTTATCCTCTTTCTCTTTTACGAGGTATCCGATGGCATTATTTATTGAAGAGGTGCCCCTTAAGAGGGTTGTGACTGTTTGCTTACGGCAAGGCTGTTCCATAAATTGATTTTAAAACATATTGAACTGAGCGAAACAAAGATGGAAAAAAAAGCACTTTATTTGGGTAGTAGTCTGATTCACCAGGAGCCAGCACCCGTCGGTGGAAATATGGTAGATGTGGATGGGACTCCCTTCTATCGTATTGAAAACTATGATCGGATGCCGCGATTTCTCATGACGGTGGTTAGCCCTTATGATCACTGGCTTTTTATCTCAAGTGGAGGTAATGTGACCTGCGGAAGAGTCAGCCCGGACAATGCGATTTTTCCCTATCATACGGATGACCGGCTCCATGAAAGCGCGGAAAATGCGGGGGCGAAAACGATCTTCTTTGTGACGAAAGAAGAGCGGACTTACTTCTGGGAACCCTTCGTGGATACGCATGCATTTTGTTATGATATTACCCGTTCAGTGGCGAAAAGTATTTATGGAAACCGAGTCCGTTTTGAGGAAATCAATCGGAGCTTAGGGCTGACGTATACGGTTGAATGGACGAGTTCGAATCGATTTGGGATTGTGAGAACGGCTGAGCTGAAGAATACGGGTGATTCTGAGCTTGGAGTGGAGGTGCTTGATGGCTTTGCGAATATTCTTCCACCGGGAGCTGACCGGAGAAGTTTGGATAGTCTGAGTCCATTGATGGATGCGTATAAGATGGGGGAGCTCGTTGATGGTCATCTGGGGGTTTATCATTTGAGCTCTATATTCAGTGGGAATCCGGAACCAGTGGAAGCGCTCAAAGCGATTGTTGCTTATGCCTATGGGTTGGCGCCTGAGGGGCATCTATTGTCGACGGGGCAGTTGGGGCGTTTTGTGCGGGGAGAGGGGATGGAACCGGAAGAGACGATTCGGGGTGTGCGGCCTGCGTATTTTATCCATTCTAGGTTCAGCCTTGGGGGTTGTGGGGATAAATCTTGGGGATTGGTTATCGATTGTGACTATACGAATGTTAAGGTGGAAAAGCTCAGGCAATTGCGTCGGGATGAATCTGACTTGAGATCGCAGATTGCGCTGGATGTTGAAAACGGGACGGAGCGGATGAAGCGCTTTATTCAGCAATCTGACGGAATTCAGGAAACGGGAGACATCCTCTCATCCTGTAAGCATATCTCGAATACGATGTTCAATATTATGCGTGGGGGGATTTATGTCCAAGGGTATCTGATTCCGGTTAAAGCACTGATTGAGCACTTATGGATCTGGAACAGAGCGATTCACGGTCAGTATGCCGGCGAACTGGAGGGAATGGGATCGACGATTGAGGAATCAGTCTTAATCGACTGGGCGAGGGGGACAAAGGATTATATGTTGCTCAGACTCTGCTATGAATTTCTACCATTGACCTTTAGTCGGCGACACGGGGATCCGAGTCGGCCATGGAATAGCTATGTGATTAATGTGCAGGATGATGATGGAAATGATCGCATTTATTATGAGGGAAATTGGCGGGATATTTTTCAGAATTGGGAAGCACTCTCGCTTTCTTATCCCGAATATATCGAAAATATTGTAGTTAAATTTGCCAATGGAATTACGGCGGATGGTTATAATGCGCTGGGTGTTTCCAGTAAAGGGGTGAGTTGGGAAGCGCTGGAGCCTGGGCAGGAAACGACCCGGGTTGGCTATTCTGGAGATCATCAGGTGATCTATTTCCTGAAGATGCTGGAGCTTTCACTGAAATATAATCCGGGTAAACTTGAAGGGCTGTTGGATCTTCCGGTGTGTGTCTATCCGAATGTTTCTTTCCGAATCAAGTCATTCGAGAACTTAATTGAAAACCCGCGGAGAAGTTTGACCTTTGATTACGAATCGGAAGCGGCGATTAAAGCGAGGGTGGGGCTCAAGGGAAGTGATGGAAAACTGCATCACCTAGCGAGCGGACTCATCGTGGAGGCCACTTTAATGGAAAAGATACTCGCGATACTCCTTTCCAAGCTAAGTAACTTTGTTCCGAATGGAGGAATCTGGATGAATACGCAGCGACCCGAATGGAATGATGCGAACAGCGCTTTGGTTGGTTGGGGATTGTCCACCGTGACGATGTGTTACCTGCGCCGATACGTGGCTTTTCTGGAGGAAATGCTGAACCGATCCGAGGTTATTGCTTTTGAGGTCAGTGAAGAATTGGCCGCGCTGTATGGCAACCTGGCAGAGGTGTTTTCAGCTCACGCAGATGATCTTGTCGGTGAGACGGAAGGGGGCGTTCGGAAACTTATTTGGGAAAAGCTAGGCCGTGCGGGTGGTGAATATCGCCAGCGGATTTATGATAGCGGTTTTACGGGTGAAAAAAAATCGATCGAAAAGGCGGCGTTGGCACATTTTTGTGAAGCGGTCCTTTCGGCATTGGATTCGAGCATCCAATCCTTGGAGAGAGCGGATGGATTGTTTCATTCGTATAACCTATTACAATTGAATGGGGATCGGGTTGAGATTAAAGCGTTGAGTGAAATGCTGGAAGGGCAGGTGGCAATCTTAGCTTCAGGGGCCTTGGATGCAACAAGGGTAAATCGACTGTTGACTGCATTGCGGCAGAGTAAATTGTATCGAGAAGATCAACACAGTTATCTGCTGTATCCGGATAAGCAATTACCAACGTTTACGGAGAAATCAAAAATCCCCGAAAGTTCACTAACCCGGTCGGCTTTATTGAAAGTGGAATTGGAGCGAGGGGCGACCTCGATTGTTGAGCGTGATGTCAGCGGTGCGGTTCATTTCAGTCACACTATTTCGGGGAGCGAGTCACTTAGTCGTGCACTTGAAAACTTATCTAAAGACCGAACGGTATCTTTGGATGATAAACAAGAAGTGCTGGATCTATTCAAGGAAGTGTATCGGCATGATGAATACTTGGGGCGTTCTCAGTCTGTATTTAAATATGAAGGACTGGGCTCGATTTATTGGCATATGGTTTCGAAGTTGTTATTGGAAATACAGCAGAACTATTTTCGTGCGGTAGCGTCGGGCGAGGATGAAAAGGAACTCAAGGAATTGTATGCGCACTATTATGATGTGCGGATGGGGCTCAGTCATGAGAAGACACCTGATGTCTACGGGACCTTTGTCTTGGATGCGTATTCGCACACCCCGTCCTTTTGTGGCGCTCAACAACCTGGGATGACCGGGCAGGTAAAAGAAGATGTGATTTCCCGCTTTGGAGAATTGGGTGTTATTGTCGATGAAGGAATGCTTCGCTTCAGCCCTAGGATGCTGAGGGAAGGGGAGTGGAAAACGGACGGCTCTCTCTCTTTCAGCTATTGTGGAATACGAGTCACGTATGTGCGATCAGGTGTTGCGTCGGTTGTGGTTCATTTCAGAGACGGATCTGAGGTTAAATTTGAGGGTAATCAACTGGATCGAAATACGAGCCGTAGAGTATTTTCGAGAGATGAATCGATTGAGGGGATAAAGGTTCTGCTTGGAGACGGCATATAGGGATTTTGGGGCTTGGGCCTGTTGAGTGGAATGCTCTTGAGGCCCCCCGAATTGAGTGCGAGTGGAGTTTCGGGTTGCCTAATTGGTAATCGATGCAAAGTTAATTGTTTCCTCCTTAACTCTCCCTGCTTTATGTTACGTTCAATTAGCTCTCTAAAATTGTCTTTATTTTCGCTTTTAATCACATGTTTGATTAGCGCGAATGTCACTTTGCCCCAGTTGTTTACGGACAACGTGCTATTACAGCAGGATACGGAAGTTAATGTCTGGGGAACGGCTTCGGTTGGAGAATCGGTTTCTGTTTCCGGGTCGTGGTCTACATTTACGGCGCAAACGGTTACGGGATCGGATGGGAAATGGTCGGTGAAGCTGCCGACGCCGGTTGCGAATACGAATGGGGTTAATTACACATTGACGGTTCAAGGAAACAATCAACTGACGTTGAACAACGTTGCGATTGGTGATGTTTGGATCATTGCGGGGCAATCGAATGTTAATTGGACGATGTCTTTTAATGTTGAGGGTGCGGCGGCGGCCGTCGCGGCGGCGAATTATCCGCAAATTCGATTACTTCGACTGGACGATCGTCCGACTTCAACGCCACAGGATACGTATAAGGAGCATGGAAGTTATTCGGGGTGGACGGTATGCACGCCGCAAACGGTCAGGAATATCAGTGCCGTTGGCTATTTTTTTGCTCATGATCTTCATGAAAATACGGGGGTTCCGGTATCGCTCATTCACAGTGCAAGGGCAGGCTCATTGGCCAGAGCATGGCTGCCCATTGAGGAAATCGAGGAAATTGATGAATTTAAAGGACAGGGGCCGTGGACAACGGTTGGGGTTAATGTCGCTTACGAGCCGACGGTTTATTACAACGGCAATATTGCACCGTTGCGTCAGTTTACGATTCGAGGGGTGCTTTGGTATCAGGGAGAGAGTAATGTGGATATCGATGATCCAGAGATGTATGCGCAGACATTGCCGAAGTTGATCCAAGGTTGGCGGCGCGTTTGGGATCAGGGGGATTTTCCCTTTTATGTCGCTCATATTGTTCCCTGGCCGGATTATGTGAATGATAGTTATCCGGAGATTATCGAAGTGCAGAATAATGTCCTTGCGCTTCCCAATACGGGAATTGCGGTTACGGTGGATTTGGCGAGCAGTAGCTTGCATCCGTCTAAAAAGAGAGAAATTGGCGAGCGTTTTTCCTTTTTGGCGCGCGCTCAGATTTACGGGGAAGTGATCGAAGAAACCGGCCCGATTTATAAAGGAAAGGCGACGGTAGGAAATCGTTTACAACTCTTTTTTGATCAGATGGGGAGTGGATTTTCGTTGAATCTTGAGATTGCTGCATTTGAAGTAGCAGGAGTTGATCGCCAATTTTATCCAGCAGCTGTAGAGATCGACGCAAGCGATTCCATTTTTTTGAGCCATCCCCAGGTACCGGAGCCGAAGCATGTTCGCTATGCTTGGAACACGTATCCGCAGGCAGGATTTTGGAACGAAGCGGGACTGCCCACGCCACCATTTCGATCCGATATACCCGATTACATCACGAGCGTTTTGGGTCATGTTCCGCAACTTTGGGCTGGGTATGATGTTGTTGATGATGCGTATATCTATCTGCCTCTATTGAATGGATGGACCTCTGTAGATCGGGATCCTTGGCTCTTTAGTTATGCATTGCAAAGCTGGGTCTATTTGGATGAAGTCTCAGCGGAAGGCGGATCCAGCTGGGTTTACATTGCGCGGTAACGCTTTAGCTGTTACATGGCTCATTGGAATCTTTTTGGGTGTACGGTGGCAGGGATTCAAGCAAGTAAGGTGAAGTTCACTACCATGAGCGGCATCATGGAACCCAAGAAAGGTTCATTCACCATGAGGTGGGCAGCTGAGCTTTATTTCCGAATGTATACCCAGCCGCCTGTTTCGAGATCTAGATTATTCGGAAGGTATACCCATTGGTTCAGGTTATAAACCCAGCCCCAAGGATCGCTTGCGGAGGCATTGATCCAACCGAAGGCGTTGGTATAAGAGGAATGGTTGCTGACAGGAAGCTCTCTCCATTTTTCCACCTCAAAGTGTTTGAAATGCCATTTAAGGATTTTGGCTGCTTGGCTCTGCCAATAGAGGTGGGTTCCTCCGGGTTCTTCGATGATTTCGGAGGAGTAACCATGATCGATCAAATATTGCTTCATATTGCGGTTTGTTGTGATTAATCCATCAGCAGTTCCGCACCAGAGCTGGGTGGGAGGTAAGTCTATATTGTTATTGGCGATCGCATTAAGTCGTGTGTAAGTGTCATTGCTACTGCCGCTTGGTGCTCGATCCAGAGCGCCCGCGACCGCACTGACTGATCCGAAGAAATCGGGTTTTTCAGTCATGTAGTGCCAGGCCCCAAAACCACCCATTGAGTATCCGGTAACTGCCCGCATATTCGGCGTTGTCCCTACCCGGTAGTTGGATTGAATGAAGGGAACGAGCTCGTTAAAGAAAAAGGTTTTATATTGGATATCTTCATTACCGGGAGCGTCGACGTACCAATAAGGGCCGCCGAAAAAGGTAACAACGACGGCTGGATAACCATTATTCATGGCTTCGACTAAAAGAGCGGTATCGACCCATCCGGTTGCCGATGAGCCGAGCCCATGCATTGCGTAGAGCACGGGGTAGACCTTATCGGGATTGGAATCATATTCCAGAGGAACGCGCACATAGTATTCGACGCCTCGTGACATTGTGCCAGTGAGTGTTCCATTGTCGTATTCTCCCCGCGGGCGCTCTCTGGCGAATCCGTTTAGGGTGATTAGGCTCAGGCCGAAATGAATGAGGATGAGTGTGATGGGAGGTAATTTCATAAGATGGGAGGTTTTTGGAATCCGTTATTTTAGCATCCGTTTAAGTTTGAAGCGTCCATATTTCGTGGATTTTTTGACCTGATTTTTCACCTTAGCAAAATCATGCTATTGATGGAAAATAAGGCTTATTGAATCATGACGAAAAAGGCCATGATGAGAAATTGCAATTGATTTCCGGTGCCCATAAAGTTCTTCATGTTTTTCTATTTGGCTGCGAATGTCTTTCTTTTCGGGTAGCGCTGGGGGGGATTCCCCGAAAGCGGCGGAATTGTCGGCTAAAAAAATAGACATCTCGATACCCGAGCCGAGTGGCAATCGCTTCAATTGAGAGCTCGGTTTCCTGTAAAAGTGAGTCGGCGAGGGCAATGCGTTCGTTGATGACAAAGTTGACGGGAGTTTGCCCGGTGAAGGTTTTGAACCGTCGGGAAAACTGAGAGATAGATAGTTTCATTTCCGCAGCGAGGGTGTCGAGGGAGTAGGTTGCCGCAGGATTTTGGCGCATACGTTCGACGATGCCGAGTAGCTTGCTTTCGGTGACTTCCAGTTTTTTTTGTCGGTGGGCTTGTTGCAGGCTTAAAACAAGGAGCCGAAATCCTTGGAGGAGGATCGGTTGGTTGATTTCGCGATCAAGGTAAAAGGCCTCTGAAAGGAAGCGACAAAAAGGAGGAATCCATCTGTTCGATTGAGTGGAGGCGGTTAGATGCGATTGAAATAAGGTTTGTGGGATGAGTGCATCGTCGTTGATGCGGAAGTGGGCCGCAAAGTTCGTCAGTTGGGCCCTTCCAGAGGAAGCCGCATCAATGGAATCATCGGGATGAATGAGAAAAAGGGATCCTGCTCGGAAGGGGACTGATTGATGATTGCGTTGGAAAATCCCTTCGCCTTCCAGTGCGATCCAGAGGTTGTAATGTTGGCGGGAGGGGGATCGCCAAGTCCAGTTAGATGGATTTTCAAAGACGCGAATATCGAATAAATCAATGCGCTTACACCATTCGATTTCTGAGGACATGCGTTGATAGTGCAAATATTTCCGAGATCGTCCATTGTAAAGAGGCCGACCCTTATGCTAAGATGTATCTCAATGAAAAACTCCTCCGATGTTCGTCTTGGGATCATTGGGCTGGGCGTGATGGGAACGCTCCATGCCAATAATGTCCAGAAAGGCTTGATTCCTCAGTTGAAACTTTGCGCGGTTGCCGATGTTGATGCGACTCGCTTGGAAGCGTTTGCCGATATTCCACGATTTGAATCAGCTGAAGCGTTGATTGAGAGTGGTGAGGTCGATGCGGTCCTTGTTTCCACGCCGCATTACAGTCATACGACGATTGGAATTACGGCATTGAAGGCGGGATTGCATGTGATGGTTGAGAAGCCGATTTCAGTGCACAAGGCAGATTGTGAATCGCTGATCGCGGCCTATGACCCTTCGTCGAGTCAGGTGTTTGCGGCGATGTTTAACCAGAGGACGGATCCGCGTTACATCAAGCTCAAGCAATTGATGGCGGATGGAACGTTGGGGGCTTTGCAGCGGATTAACTGGGTGATTACCAATTGGTTCCGGACGGAAGAGTATTATCGTTCGGGTGACTGGAGAGCGACTTGGGGTGGAGAAGGCGGTGGTGTTTTGCTCAATCAGTGCCCGCACCAGTTGGATTTGTATCAATGGCTATTTGGGATGCCTGAGCGGGTCTATGCCCGTTGTCAGTTTGGACGATTTCACGAGATTGAGGTCGAGGATTCAGTGACGGCAGTTTTGGAGTATGGATCGGGCGTGCAGGGTGTTTTTATCACGACGACGGGAGAAGCACCGGGGGTTAACCGATTGGAAGTGGTTGGTGAAAATGGCATCGTGACGATTGATGATGACGATGGATTGAAATTCAGGCGCAACGTCATTTCGAGTGTGGAGTTTTCGAAGACAACGAGTGAGCGCTTTGCGAATCCTGAGGTTTGGGAAGTTGTCATCCCGACGAAAGGACGGGGCGAGCAGCATATTGGCATTTTGAAAAATTTCACAAATACGATTCAGGGGAAAGAAACCCTGATCGCGCCTGCGACGGAGGGGATACACTCGGTTGAACTGGCCAATTCGATGATATTGTCGGGAATCCGTGATCAGGCGATCGGATTGCCGCTGGATGCCGGTGAATATGCGTCCATGTTGAAAGGAAAGATCGAAGGATCGACTTTTACGAAACAAAAAGCGCAAGCTCCCGGGGCTTCGGTTGATATGTCGAAAAGCTTTTAGTGCAAAGGAAACGAGATTGGGAATGAGTAAAGATGGAATGAATTATCTGCCTTCGATGAAGGCTCAAAAAGTCGTTGAAACGGGGGCCTTTACCTTTGCCGCTTCGCATTTTGATCATGGTCACATTTATGGTCAAATCTTGGGATTGGCTAATGCGGGAGGGGTTTGTAAATACATATACGAACCGAGAGCAGAGAAGCTGGGACCATTGAAGGAATTGATTCAAAACGGGACTCAAGTTGTTGATCGATTTGAAACGATTTTGGAAGACCCGGAAGTGAAGCTGGTGACTTCGGCAGCGATTCCGAATGAACGTTGTGGGGTCGGGCTTCAAGTGATGGATGCGGGGAAGGATTATTTCACGGACAAAGCACCTTTCACTACGCTTGAGCAGCTGGAAGCCGCTCGGCAGAAAGTGGTTGAGACCGGACGTAAATACATGGTCTGCTTTTCCGAGCGTTTGCTCAATGAAGGCGCTTGGCAGGCTGGGGAGTTGATTAAAGAAGGGGCGATTGGACGGGTCTTGTCGGTCATGAATATCGCACCCCATAATTTGGCGGCCTCGAGTCGCCCGGACTGGTTTTTCCAGAGAGCTCGATATGGAGGGATTTTAACGGATATTGGATCCCATCAGTTTGAGCAGTTTTTGTCCTATACGGGCGCGACAGATGCGGTGATCAATTTTGCACGTGCGGATAATGTGGGGAATCCCGAGTATCCGGAACTCGAGGATTTTGGCGAAGCCTCGTTGACCTTGAACACAGGTGCATCCGCGTATTGTCGGATGGATTGGTTTAATCCTAAAGGACTGCGGACTTGGGGGGATGGGCGCAGTTTTATCCTTGGGGACAAGGGTTACATGGAGATTCGAAAGTATATCAATGTAACGAAAGAAGATGGCGGGGATAAGATTTACCTTGTTGATGGTCAAGGTGAGCGGGAAATCGATTGTCATGGGAAGGTTGGTTATCCCTTCTTTGGTCAATTGATACTCGATATTCTCAATGGTACGGAGAAAGCCATGACTCAGGAACATGCATTTAAGGCGGCGGAGATTTCAATGAAGGCGCAGGCCTTTGCCGATGCTGCGAAAACCCGATAACAAATAATCACTCCCTTATCACATGAAAATAGATCAAATTGCCATTCAGTTTTTCACGCTGAGAGACCATTGCAAAACGAAAGCAGATTTCATCGAGACGTGTCGTCGTGTTCGTGAGATCGGCTACCGCGCGGTTCAAATCAGTGGTGTTGACCGGACGATCATTACCGAAGCTGAGATTGCCGCGATTTGCGCGGAGCATGACCTCGTCATTTGTGCGACTCACGAGGATGCCAATGAGATCCTTGATCGACCCGTGGATGCGATCAAGCGTTTGGAAGCGCTGGGTTGTGATTATACGGCATATCCGTATCCGGTGGGCATTGACTTTAAAGATGAAGGTTCGGTGGCCTCGATTATTGCGCGATTGAATGCGGCGGGGAAGCTTTTTGCGGATGCGGGTAAGGTGCTCACGTATCACAATCATCATCACGAGTTTCAGCGCCTGGATGGTCGATTGATCCTGGAGCGTATATACGCCGAAACGAATCCGGTCTATTTACAGGGAGAGATTGACACCTACTGGATTCAATACGGAGGAGGTGATCCCGTTGATTGGTGTCGCCGCCTTGCAGGGCGATTGCCCTTGATTCACCTAAAGGATTTTCGAATTACCTCAGACTTTAAGATTGAATTTTGCGAGGTGGGCTCGGGAAATTTGAATTTCCCCCTCATTATCGAAACGGCGGAGCAATCGGGCTGTAAGTGGTTTATTGTCGAGCAGGATAGCTGTCCCGGAGATCCGTTTGAATCGATTGCGAAGAGTTTTCATTATCTCAGTGGATTGATTTCGAGTTGACTATTCGGCGGTTTTCACCGCAATAGTGATGCCTTACCTATGCTTGATCTATCCTAGTGTATTAGGGTGTGCTAGGATATACAGGCTTATTGAAAGAGAAAGCGGAAGCGTAGGATACTTCCGCTTTCTCTATTTCTGAGATTGGTTTAGAGGGATGATTTGACATCTAGATATTCTTATATACTACTTTTGAAGGTTAGTTGTGGTGGATTTTTACATTCACCAATGTTCTTTTTCAGATCAGAAATGATCCAATCGTCGATTTTCAGTGATTTTCCACGGCATTCCAGTCGTGGATGAATAGGAACAAAAATGAAAACGACACATCAAAATAATAAAAAGCGCCAAGTGAATGGACAGTTGGGTGCTCGGGTGCGACTTGAAGGGTCTCGTCGCAATCGAAACACTGGACTGGGTCTGGGTGGGTTAGGTATCCGATCCTGCTTTGGAGTCTAGGCTGCTTGGTGTGTTCTAAAATAGAAAACAACGGGGCGGGAAGTGTTACACTTCCCGCCCTTCTCATGTCCGGATTCAAAGGATTGCCTTGTCGATTAATTCACTTTGTAACCTTCAAGGATGGAAGGTGCATCGATAACATCGGCTATTTTACGGAAGGACACATCCCTTTGGAAGCTGCTCTACGGTATTCTCTGTGTAGGCATGCTTTTAATGTTAGTGGCAAAGCCACCATTGATCGCCGCTTACCCTTGGAAGGCAATCCTCTCGGCACTCTGTGCGGCTAGCCTGATTGGAATTGTGATGGGACGTCGGGGAGGTGAGGTGATCGAAATGCGGGTGCCACGATTCTTCATCGTGTTTGCGTTGTTTGTTTTGTGGTCGGTGGGCAGTAGTCTTTATGTCGGCAGTATGGAAGTTGCCCGCTGGCAATTCTTGTCCTGGTTGTCGAGTTTATGGATATTTTTGATTGCCTATCAGGTGATGACAGAAGAGCGGCAGTTGAAGCTGAGTCAGCTCTTTGTCTATGGCGTCTTAGCGAACTTTTTGATGGGGGTGATTTTGACGGAAGTGGGGTTGAGCCGCTGGTTTCTTTTTTCGCATTATGCCGGATCGTTTCCCAATAAAAATTATCTGGCAGAAGCGCTAGTCATCGCACTCCCATTTTCGCTGTACCAAGGGCTGAATGCGCTGGGTTGGCGGCGCCGTCTCTTTTGGATGACGGCCTCGGCGTTGGTTGTTTCACATGCCTTTGTGGGCGGGAGTAAGTCGGGGATCCTGGGGATTGGGTTGGAGCTCTTGGTTTGTTGGCTGATGTGGGTGAGGCTGCGGTGGGGGATTCGTTTGTTTTCGTTGAAGTGCGGATTGCTCGTGGGAGGAGGGGTGACATTGTTGGTTGGGGCTATTTGGTATGGAATGCAGACACGGCTGCACGGGAATTTTGTGGGAAATGCTTCGGATATGTTAGCCTGTCGAGTCGACACTTGGAAAACGGCCTGGCTGATGATTGAGGATAGTCCGATATGGGGCATCGGGTCGTATCGATTTGTTTGGGATTATCCTGTTTATGATCTGGGAACGCCGGGATCGATCTGCACGAGTGTGATGAAGCATTTTATACATGCTCACAGCGAGCCGTTACATATATGGGCGGAGTTGGGCTTGTTGGGCTTGGGGTTGATCACGGCTGGATTTCTTTGGGTTGCTCGGGATAGTTGGTGCTATTTTGGGCGTATTTCGGGTGAGCTGCGGCAACGTTTTATCTTTCTCTTTTTGCTTCCGGTATTGGGCTTGTTAGCGCAAGGGATATTTAATCGACCGCTGCACTGGACCTTCAGCCCGTTTGCCTTTGCTTTACTGCTGAGTTTTTTGCCAGTGAACTTAGCGATGGTTGTTTCCTGGTCGCGTATTCGGCGGATCGGATTGGTTTTAGTGCCTTTGTATTTTTTTGCTTTTTGGGGAACGGCGTTGGATTTGAAATCGTTGTATTACCGGGAAGCTGCTGAATATAGTTTGAGGCAAGGTGCTTTTTCACGGGGATTGAAGGAATCGCTGATTGCGATAGAATTGACGCCGAATAATCCCGATTTAGCGGAAGTGGTCGCTCGGAATTACAAGCGCTTGGGACTCTGGGTTGAGGCGAAGGAATACTACTTGAGGACATTGGAAAGTTATCCTGACTCGACGGCGACGTTGATGAATTTGGCCTATGTGGAAGCGAAGATGAATCGTTTTGAGCGAGCTAAATGGTATTTGGAAGAAGTGCGGGTTTATTTTCCGAATGATCCGAAAGTGGATGCGTTGGCCGCTTATGTGGAGCAGCGTGAAGCTGAAATCAAAGCGGCGTCGATGGAAACGAATGGGTCTGATGTTTCAGTGTTTCCAGCCGGGAGTCATGAGTCGCAATGAGGCAATACCTCGACGGGGTCATGTAGTCATTGAGCGCGTTGATAATGCAGGTTGTGTTATGGTCATCTAGGCCTGAAGTCGGTTCGTCGAGGATGATGATTTCGGGTTCTTTGATAAAGACGCGGGCGATGGCCGCGCGCTGTTGCTGTCCGACCGAGAGTTCGGAAGGACTCTTATCCAAAAGGGCTTCAATATGGAGATGGGTTGCCCAGCGAGCGAGGTTGGCTTCGATTTGCTCTGGGTTGAGTGCCGCGATTTCGGCGGCCATCATCATGTTGTGGCGAATGGATAGGTTCGGAATCAGGTTTAACTTTTGAAACAAATAGCCAAGCCGTTCGCGTTTGAAACGGATATCGGGAGATTGGTGCGTAGGCGGAATGGAGATGCTTCCGGATTGTGGTTGAAGATAGCCGGCGAAGAGACGGAGAAGGGTGGATTTTCCACAGCCGGAAAACCCCTTGAACAAAGTGATTCCGGAATGAACCTCGAGGTTATAGTTTTCGAAAACGGGAGTGCTCCGTTTCGGGTATCGAAAAGTAATGGCGTTGGCGGAAAGCATGATAAAAGGATGACTATTCGAGGACGATTCCTACAGGATTTCGGGCACCCATTAAAAAAGGAATGCTACTGATGACGACACCGCAATGAATGAAGGCGAAGATCCAAAGACCCTCTATTTGGATAAAGGCAGTGAAATCAATGGCCTCAAGAAGGGAAGGTTGGAATCCAAGGGACAGGCTGATCGGAATCCAGGTTTTGCTGAGAATGAGGATGGCAGACCACAATCCGATATTGGCGAGGATTAGGCTTTCCGTGATGAATTGGAAGTAGATCCAAATCGTTTTAACGCCGAAGCTTTTGAGGAGTGCAGTGATGTAGCGGGATTCTCGATACTCAAAAATAGCGATGGAACTGAGAATTAAGGAAATGGTAATGCCGAAACCGAAGAGGATGATGAGTCGCCAAATATTTTGTTGATGATTGAGGGTTTCTTTTTCATCGAGTAGCTGTGAGGCATCGTAAATCCAAACGCCATCGCGGTCTTCGGATTGTTTGAGGGATTTGAGCGCCTGACTGATTTGAGCGGTGGTTCCGTTTTCTGGATTGACCTCAAAAACGGCAAAGTAGTTCCCGCGTTTTGCCTGTGGCCATTGCTCGTAGAAGGAGTCAGGTGCGATCAGGGTGGGTTCGGTTGTCAGCTTTTTGAGCCAATTGGGCGGCGATGCGGAGAGGGCGATGAAGGGTTGTTTTTCAATTTCGAGTTTGAGTTGAATGCCCGGGGGGAATTTCGGATCGAAGTAAATGAGGGGATTGTTTTGATCGGATGAAAGATAATCGGTTCGAATGTCCTCATTGCGATAGGCGAAGAGGATGGGGCGGGTGTCGGTCGCTGTCCGGACACTCAGGTGTGCTTGGCTGAGAAAGTAGCTGGCGGCATGCCCTTTGATCAGGCGGAGGTGATCCTGAAGCGGAGCGAGGCCTCTTGCTGTTTGTTGGAGGTCGAGATGTTCCCGAAGGATGATGGTATCGGTGCCGATCTTTTCGAGTCGTTGGTCGATATTCCGTTCGGTGATATGGAAGGACAAGAGGATGACGCCGGAGAATCCGGTAAGAAGGCCTGCAATAAAAAGTTTGGTCAGGGTTTTTACCGGAGCCGCCTGAGCCCGGATACAGGCATCCTTGATTAGGTAACGAAAGAGCATCATGGCCTGTGCACGTTAAGGACTGGTTGAATCGAGGGAAGGCATCCGAATGGCGACTTGGGTTTGTCCCTCGCCGACGAGCTGGGCGCTTGGCCAGATTTGGGCGATGCCTTGGTTCCAGTTTCCATTGGAAAAGGCCTCGGGAAAAGTGTTGAGCAGCTCAATCTTGGGGATGATGAAGGCCGCCGCCTCCAGTTCCATGACAAGGGTTCCGTTGACGATAGAATCGCTCAGGTTGGTTACTCGGGGCGTATTTGTGGAATCGATACGAAAGTAGTAAGCAAGTTCGTTGCCCCGGCTGGAAGCGTCGAGGTGCTTTTTGTTGTAGCTTGCCTGGAGCGTGATCCCGCTGGGAAGGGCGAAGTGGTAGTTGAGCTTGGAAGTCGGGATGCTTTGCCAGATGGCGTTTTGCATCGCGATTTTCGCGTCGAGTTGATCGAGGTTTCGGGCGATGGCGATGAGTTGTCCGGCCTGAACCCGATAAGTGTTCGGCTTGATTGGGGCGGTGGTTTCGAGATTTATTTGAAGATTTCCATCGAAGAACATGCGGAATTGGGCGTATTCCAAGCGTTTGCTGAACTGGAGTTCGGCTTGTTGTTGTTCCAAGTCTCTGGAGATCAATTCAAGTTTGGATTGAGAGGTATTTTCTGGATTGAATTGAAGGCGTTCTTTTTGCACCAGCGCGAGGGCTGTTTGTTTTTGCTCAAGGAGTTCTTCGATCGACGACTCGTTAGTTTCGGCAACCAATTGATGGAGTAATGCGGGATCGTGGTTGGATTGGGCAAGGTTTTTGTAGAGAGCGATTTGCTGGCGCAGTTTTTGCTCTTTTTCGTGTAGTTCCAATTGCTTTAGGGGTTGTTGAATGGATTCAAGGTCATCGCGTTTCTTGGCAAGGAGTTGGGCACGATTTTCGAGAATTGCGGCGTCGAGCTGAAGACGTTCCGGTTCAAATTCAGCCCAGAGGGTTCCGCTTTTTAATGAAGCTTCGAAGCTGTTGATCGAGAGGGTCAAGGACCCATTGTCGGGGGCATAAAATGGCTGGACTTGAGCGGGGATGATTTGGGCGGGAATGCGGGCGAGCGTCAGTTGTTTTTGCTGGGGAAACTTCTGGAAATCCCATTCGCTGATCCGAGCGATTAGGGAAGGGGCGTCGAGCGATTCGGGCTGATCGGAACAACCGACGAAGGCAGATCCGAAAAGGCCGACGGTTACGATGGTGCAGGTGAGTGAGGGCAATAAACGACGGAATGATTGAAGTAGAAGAGTCATCTCGGATTAAGGCGTGGATTGTGCGTTTATCGGATCCCATGAAGGCTCATGGAAGAACCAAAGGCGACGAAGCGCTCGATGGCGCTCTTGGCTGAGGGTTTGAAGGCGGAGGTATTGATTGAAGGCTTGTTCGATCGATGGGAGTTGGGCATCTCCAGATTGTTCGTGTTGAAGGGCTCGGAGTAATTCCAGGCGAGCTTCTTCTTGGGTGATGCGTTCCTCCAGTTGGATCAGATTGTGTTGAATGCCCGATAACTCAGCGGCGAGCTGCTCTTGCGATTGGATGAGGGCGTCTTGTAATTGGGAGGCATCTTCTTTTGCTTCGCGCGCGTTGCGGTAGGTGGAACCAGTCAAGTCGATCGGAATCGTGATTCGGGAATAGAGAACACCCCGATTTCCGTCGAACCAGGCGGCATCGTTGCTGTTTAGATTAACGAAGGTGCCACTGTTTACAGAAAGGTTGAATTGAGGCCACTTTCGCAAATCCATACCCCGTGCCCGAGCATGAGCAGCGACCAGATCAACGGCCCATAATTGGCGCCGAAGCATACCAAAAGTAGCGGTATTTATCGAAGAGGTTGATTGCTCTATGTTTAAATTGGGAGGAGGCGTCTTTAAGGTCCAGTGGATTAAGGGTTGTCCCAGAAGGATGCCGAGTTGCTGATTGAGTTGAAGCTGGAGTTGGCTGTTTTCGAAGAGGGCATTTTCGATTTTGAGATGGAGATCCTGTGCGATTCGATGAGTGAACGGGGTCGTGAATTTGAGGAGTTCTTCGAAAACTCGGCGTTTCTGCTGAGTGTTGTAGAGAGATGTGTAGAGCTCGTGTAAAAGGATTTGGTCGCGACGCAGGGATTCGTTGTAGAGCAATTCGGTCTGAAACTGATGGAGCTTGGCGAGGTAGAGATCTTCCCGGAGGTTGAGGAGCCCAGAAAAAAGCCAATGTCCACTCACATCAAAAGAGACATCGGACCAATTGGCCTCCCCTAGATCGCTGAGGGACTCGCTGAAAAAAAGCCCAGCCCGCAGACGCGGGAGGAGATTGCGATAGGGTTGTTGGGTGGCTTCCTCCGCTCGTTTAAACCGGGTCTCCCATTCGGTGACTTTGAGGGGGTTGGTTTGGAGGAGGTCGAGGGCTTCGGCATAACGGAGGGACCGAGTCACTAGCTCGGTGCGCGTTTCCCAGCGGTTATCCAGCTCTTCTTGGGCTTCCCGCACATCTTCAACCGGATGACCGCAACCGGAGAGGAGGAGGGCCAAGAGGAGGCCGCAGCTGATTGATCGAGGAAAGGGCATTATGGAGAGGACCCTTCCGTTTGTAGTTTTCGATTCATCTTGTTTCGATATTTTCCCAGAAAAAACCGGGCGAGAATAAAGACACCGATAACGGTTAGTTGAGCAAAATGATCCCTAGTAATAAAGAGAAAGAGAAAGGCGGAGGCGGTGAGCATCCCGAGTAGAAAACGGGACGGATAACGAATTGCCTTGGGGAGTTGCCAGCAAGCTCCGATAATCGTCGGGACGAGCATGAGGGAGAAGGTGAGGGCGGTATCGGCGGTATTGAGTGAGTCGAGCCAATGAGTCAGGGCATAAAGAAGGAAGCCCGCGAGGATCCCGGAGGAGGAAAGGACACAGCCCTTGCAGAGATGGAATCCCCGAAAATGCCAAACATGATCGCGAAAGAGAGGAGATGCGGGATGATGCGCAAAAATGTTGGGATTATTTTCCCGGAGGTAAGCGATCAGCCCCTTGGCATAGCCCGCCTCTTTGGCCTTGGTATAGTTTTGGATTAACTGATGGTACGGTTCCGGCATTGGCTGTTGGGCAGGATTGAATCTGGGTTGAGCGAGTCATCTGAGCCCCATGCTGTCAAGAAGCGAGGAACAATGGCCAAAAAGAGAATTGACCATATCTTTACATTTTAAACGTGACAAATGCTTCCTCGTTTAGATGGTTATCACCTAGTTATGAAAAAGCACGTTGAAAAAATATCCCTCACGTTGATTTTTGGCCTGTTGGCAATGGCAGGTATTGCACTGGGCTGCGGCGGTGGTGGGGGCAGTGGAACAACAAATCCCGAAATAACAAATCCCGAAATAACAAAGCCAGAAACGGGAAATCCTGGGAATGAAGAAACTACGTCCAATACCTAAAAGCAGTGGGACGAGATGAAACACTTTGAAAAAATATCCCTGACTCTGATTTTTGGACTGCTTGCGCTGGCAGGCATTGCACTGGGCTGCGGTGGTGGCAGTGGCGGTGGCAGTGAAGGCGGAGATGGGGGAATTACTCCTGATAATGGTGTTATTGATTTAGGAGATGGTGGTTCTGCGCCCCCAGTGATTGTTCCTACCCCCTCTCCTCCTCCTTCTCATTCTGGGAACCCCGGAGACGTGATTGGCTCAACACCCACCTAATGGGTATGCAGGAGATTATTGATGAAACAGCGTATTGAGAATCTATCCTTTATCTTCATTCTGGCACTTTTTAGTTTAGCCGGCATTGCCCTAGGCTGCGGTGGAGGGGGAAATAGTTCTGTGGCGATCAAGAAAGATTCGAATGGCGAGGTTTCAGGGAGTGTGACAACGGAGAGTAGTGAATCGAATGCTTCGATGAGCATTAGTGGAATCGGGCTTGTCGGTATGATTTCAGCGGATTTCACCCCCGTTACCTTCACTAATCGAGCACAGTTTTTGAGTGAGGGAGATACTGATTTTACGGGGTTCCCCATGGAGGACATTTCGGGTGCGCATTCATCACTTTAAGTTGGATTTTTAATTATTATGAAAGCTATTGAAAAATCTCTCTCTCCTTGGTTTTTGGATTACTAGCGCTGACAGGAATTGCCTTGGGCTGTGGCGGCGGGGGTGGCTCGTCGGATGAGAGTGGTACTCCAGTAGTTGAACCCGGTGGTGGGAGTACCGTTGCTCCTCCTCCTAATCCCGGCAATGGGGGCTCTTCTTCTTCTACCTGAAGTGCTTTGGTCGGTCGGGCTGAGCTTGATTTGCTTCGCGTGCTGATTAAGAGGGGAATGGATTGCAGGTGTTTTCCATTTTTCTTGGCATTAGGTTGAGGACAGGCTTTGGTGAATTCATTCTATGAGTTCATCGATTCGTATCACGGTGTGGAATGAATATCGCCACGAGAAGCTAAACCCTAGAGTTGCGGAGATTTATCCCGAAGGGATGCATGAGGCGATTGCGGGATTCCTTGGTGCGGAGGCTGGTTTTGAGGTGCGCACGGCGACGTTGGATGAGCCGGAGCATGGATTGGGTGGGGCGGTTTTGGAGGAGACTGATGTATTGATTTGGTGGGGACACATGGCGCATGGTGAGGTTGCCGATGCGATTGTTCTGGAAGTCAAAAGACGGGTGCTTGAAGGAATGGGATTGATCGTGTTGCACTCGGGGCACTATGCGAAAATTTTCAAGGCCTTATTGGGCACGACTTGTTCGCTCAAGTGGCGGGAATCGACGGATAAGGAACGGTTGTGGAATATCTTGCCGTCGCACCCAATTGCAGAGGGCATCGGTGAGTATTTTGAAATTCCACAGGAAGAGATGTATGGGGAGCCCTTTGGAATACCAACGCCGGACGAGTTGATTTTTATTTCTTGGTTTACGGGTGGGGAAGTCTTCCGGAGCGGAGCTACTTGGTATCGGGGGCATGGGCGGATTTTCTATTTTCGACCGGGACATGAGACCTATCCGACGTATCACCAAGCCGAGGTTCAGCGAGTGATTTGCAATGCTGTTCATTGGGCTCGCCCGACGGTTCGGATTCCGGATCCGGATGTGTGTCCGAATTCGGAGCCCTTGGAGCGGTTGCCTGAAGATCCTGAAGCGGTGTTGCGTCCGAAAGAAGGACATCGTTGAGCTGGTTTATTGGATTTGGTATTTAATCAATTTATCCCCTAACCTGAATGAAAGAAGATAGCTCAAGGACAGCAAAAGTGGTTCGCCTTGCGATTATCGGAACTGGAAATATGGCGAAGATGCATGCGATTCTCTTCAAGGGGATTCCGGGATGTCATCTGGTCGCGGCGGTGGATACGGATAAGGATCGAGTGACGGCATTTGCGACCGAGCATGGAATTCCCAAGGTCTACACATCGACGCAAGAGCTGTTGGCGCGGGCGGATATTGATGCCGTTTCTATTGTGACGCCAGATCGGTTTCATGCCGAGGTATCGATTGAGTGTTTGCAGGCGGGGAAGCATGTGCTCTGTGAAAAACCGTTGGCGATCGATTATCCTGAGGCTGCGCGGATGGTGATTGCCGCTGAAAAGGCGGGGGTGGTCAATATGGTCAATTTTTCATACCGCAATTTCCCCTGTTTACAGCGGGTGGCTGAACTGATTGGAGAGGGGGCGATTGGTGAGATACGTCATGTCGAGGCGAGTTATTTGCAGGCGTGGTTAGTGAGCAAGGTGTGGGGGGATTGGCGAACGAGCCCGACTTGGCTTTGGCGATTGTCTTCGGAGCATGGAAGCAAGGGCGTTTTGGGCGATGTCGGCGTGCATATTCTCGATTTTGCGACCTTTCCGGTGGGGAAGCTGAAGCGAGTCTACTGTCGTCTGCAGTCATTTGAAAAAGCGCCGGATAATCGCATTGGTGAATATCATCTGGATGCGAATGATTCGGCGGTGATGACGGTTGAGTTTGTCAATGGGGCGCTGGGGACGATACACATGAGCCGTTGGGTGGCGGGACACGTTAACCGTCAGTTTTTAAAAATTTCGGGAACCCTTGGAACGGTGGAAATCGATTCAGAGCGAAGTTCCCAGAGTTATCGGATATTTACCGGTGAGGATCTCGATACGAATGAATGGCACACCGTTGAGGTGGAACCGACGCCGGACAATCACACTCGTTTCATCGAAAGTATTCAAAGCGGCAAACAGGATCCGCTTGATTTTGCGCGGGGTGCTGAAATCCAGAAGATTATCGATGCCTGTTTTGAGTCTGATGAACGGGGAATGCCGGTGGAGCTTTGATCTCGTCCTGTATTGTGTTTAAAAATGAAACAAGCTGATTAATCCCTGCCGTTGATGACCGTATCGGTGATGAATTGAATGATGGATTGGGTTTTTCCGTTTGCGGTAATCGACGTGTTGGGTTCGAGGAAAACGAATTTATTGACATCAAAATCACCATCCATGGTTAAGTTTCTCAGGGATTCATCGAAATGAAATGGTCCGGGAGAGCCATTGAAGGTCACGTTTTTGGCGACGATGGAACCGGATGTGGATCCAGAGCTCCCGCCTCCGTTGGAGGTGAAGCTGGCAAGGGGGGCATAGACAACGGCGCTAATGGCACCATTTCCTCCTATGGTCAGATTTTGCGATGTTGTGCTGGTTCCGTATATTTGGAGGTTGATCGGTTTTCCGTCGTTATTGAAGCCTCCTTTTCCGGAGACCTTTAT
>Ga0115559_1000319_pt1 | contig 33573 bp, 29 predicted proteins | sample COGITO_mtgs_1105_3_FD_87281 | JGI IMG/M metagenome (GOLD analysis project Ga0115559, IMG submission 87281) | Pelagic marine microbial communities from North Sea - COGITO_mtgs_110506 | ecosystem: Environmental > Aquatic > Marine > Epipelagic | place: Germany:Helgoland, sampling site Kabeltonne... | reverse complement strand
TTTTAAGATCGGATTATCAATATCCGAAAATTTACTCAACTCATGCTGATCTATATCGATAATCACTAATTCATCCTTTCTAAACTGATAAATCATACCTTCATTATCTTTAACTCCAATAATGTCTCCATCAATAGATATCACGATCCCTTTTAGAACATCATCAAGAACAGCTACACGTTTACCTATTTCGAAATACATTTTTAACCTTTACTTAATGCTCCTTTTTAATAGGAAACATTAACTTTGCTGCAAAAGTAAGAAGATGATTAAAACTGGAGTTGTTAATACAAAGGATTTCTTTGAAAATAGTCATAAAAGCATTGTTATTGATGAAAGTCGAAAAGAACTTTTATTAAGAATTGCTGATAAAATTACTGATACTTATAAATCAAATGACGAACAGGTAAATATCAATTTTATCTGCACACACAACTCTAGAAGAAGCCAACTTGGACAAGTATGGACATTCTTTGCAGCAAATTATTTTGGGCTTAACATCACTGCGTTATCAGGAGGAACTGAAGTAACCGCCTTTCACAGAAACACAGTTGCTACTCTTAAAAGTGTAGGGTTCTCATTTAATGTACAGGAGTTCTCACATCAAAATCCCGTATATCAAATTTCTTTTAATGAGACCGATGATTTTCTTCTAGGTTTTTCTAAAATATTTGACAACAAAGCTAATACAACTCCTTATATTGTTATTACTACTTGCGATAGTGCTGATGAAAATTGTCCATTCATTCCAGAAGCAATTTATAGATTTCATCTTCCATATACAGATCCAAAACATGCAGACAATACTACAGAACAAGATGAAGCTTATCTAAAGACAAATGAAGAAATTGCTTCAGAAGTTTATTTTATTTTTGATCGAGTAAAATCTTTACTGTAAATTATATTTTAATATTCTTATCGTAAGGAATACTCTTAAGAATATGGTTTATAGCATTCACTCTAGCCTCTGTTTTTCTATTGGCTTTAATAACTTTCCATGGAGATTTCTCAATGTCCGTTTTCTCAAACATTGCATCTTTGTACTCAGTATAATGATCCCATAATTCTTGTGCTCTTTCATCTACTGGTGATAGCTTCCATTGTTTTAAAGGATCATTCTTAATTTCTTCAAATCGTTTTGCCTGTTCTTTTTTAGAAATAGACATGTAAATTTTTACTAAGTGAATTCCAGAATCTAAGATCATTCTTTCAAAATCATTCACCTGACCCATAAATATTTCATATTCACTTTGAGTACAAAAACCATTTACAGGTTCTACAACGGCTCTATTGTACCAACTTCTATTGAAAAAAACCATCTCTCCAGATTTAGGCAATTGCTGTACATATCTTTGAAAATACCATTGAGATTGTTCATCTTCAGTAGGTTTAGGAAGCGCCACAATACGAATATGTCTTGGATTAATTCGTTCTGTAATCCTTCTAATAGCACCTCCTTTACCAGCAGCATCTCTTCCTTCAAAGATTATGGCTATTCTTTCATTATTTTCTATTGCCCAAGTCTGAAGCTTTATGATTTCTATTTGTAACTTTTTTAATTTACGTTCATAATCAACGTAACGTAAAGCTCTTTCAACACTTAGAGGTTCCTTAGATAATAAAGCTGTAAGTGCTTTATTAGTATTTAACTTTTTTAATTCTAAATCTGTTAATTCTCTTTCCATAATTAATCTATCTGATATGTAGACCTATAATAACGCATAACAACATTCGGATCTGGCGTTAATGTAGTTAATGCTTCGTTCTTTCCTTCGTAATCGAAACTAGAAAGTACATAGCGCATTGTTTCTAGTCTTGCTGTTTTTTTATTATTGGTTTTAATAATCATCCAAGGACAATATGATGTATGTGTCTTGCTAAACATTTCTTCTTTATAATGAGTGTACTCATCCCACAATTCTTGTCCCTTTTTATCTACAGGGCTAAACTTCCATCGTTTTAAAGGATCATCGTTTCTCGAATCAAACCTCTTGATTTGCTCATCTTTAGAGATCGATAGCCAAAACTTAATGATAACCAACCCATCTTCATATAGCATGTGTTCAAATTCAGGTACCTGAACAAGAAACTCTTTATATTCTTTCTCAGTACAAAAATCCATTACAGGTTCAACAACAGCCCTATTATACCAACTTCTATCAAAAAAGACGATCTCACCTGGATTTGGCAATTCTTTTATATACCGTTGAAAATACCATTGCCCTTTTTCAACATTAGTTGGTTTGTTTAAAGCAACCAATCGAGAAGATCTAGGATTTAAATGTTCCATAAATCTTCTAATACTCCCTCCTTTTCCAGCAGCATCTCTTCCTTCAAAAACAACAGCTACACGTTTATTAGTTTTTAATACCCATTGCTGTAACTTCACCAATTCTATTTGTAAATGTCTTAATTGCTTTTCATATGCTAAAGTCTCCGTAATTTTATGATGAGGAATTCCTTTAGCTTTCATTATAGAGATAATCTCTTCTGCTTTTGAGGATTTTAAAAAATCTTCCGAATCTAAAGTGGGTTTTGAATCAATCATATATCAAACAAAATGAGCATTAAAAATATTACTTTTTTTTAACACATTTTAGAACTTCTTGTTTTATTAACATATCTTATATTTGTCTTCATGAGATTCATCTTTTCTGGTATCTTTTTATTCTTCTCAATTTGTATCTTTTCTCAACAAAAATTTTCAAAAGAATTTAATTTTGTAAATGATAATGATTTATATATTTCCACTAGTAAAGATCAGTATTACACTAACGGTATGTTCTTTACTTACAGAACACTAGCCTCTCATTCAGGTAAATTATATAAAAAAATACATGAGATACAAGTAGGTCATGAAATCTATACTCCTTATAGAGCAAATGTTACAAATATTGCCCGTCACGACAGGCCTTTCGCTGCTTATTTTTATGGAAAATTTGGAATCATTAGAGCATATAAAACCAATACTCTTTTAAAAACCAGTATTCAATTAGGAATTTTGGGAGAAGATGCTTTTGGCGAAGAGCTACAAGATTTTATTCATAGTATCTATAACTTTAGATCTTCCAACGGTTGGGATTATCAAATAAGAAATACACTTGCACTGAATTTTGATGCTGAATATATCAAAGCATTAGGAACAGATAAATCGACGCATTATGATATTAATTTTGTGAGTAAATTTAGGTTTGGGACTATCTTCAATGAGGTTACTGTAGGGTTTCTTGGAAGGTTAGGATTGAAAGAATTACAACCAATAAGTAATTCCATTGCATTTAACACACATTTAAACAATGAGAAAACTTCTTGGACAAGAGGTGTAGAATCTTTTTTCTATTATAAACCTACATTAACTTATGTTGCCTATGATGCTACCATACAAGGCAGTTTGTTTAATAATAACAGCCCTATCACTTATAACCCCAAAGCCGTACGTTTTGATCTAGAATTAGGATATAAGTCCACTTTAAATAGATGGAGTTTTGGCTATGCTTTTCATTTTCATAGCAATAAGCTTAGTAACTTAAGAAACGATAATGGAAATTATTATGGTCAACTTTTCTTCAGCTATTTATTTAATTAAAATTAGTTTTCAAAACTATCTTCTGGAAATCCAATTAAATAAAGTTTTTCTTGAGCTCTTGTCACAGCAGTATACAACCATCTTAAGTATTCTTTTGAAATTCCTTCGGGGAGATAAGGTTGTTCTATAAAAATAGTTTTCCATTGTCCACCTTGAGATTTGTGGCAAGTTATCGCATAAGAAAATTTTACTTGTAATGTATTAAAATATTTGTTCTTTTTGATTGACAGTAGTTGCTTGTATTTCGATTTTTCATGAGCATAATCCTCTCTAACAGCTTCATATAATTTATTAGATTCTTCATAGCTCAATGATGGAGTTTCACTAGTTAAGGTATCTAATATAAGTACAGTGTCAAAAGGTTTTTGATCTGGATAATCTATCATTCTTATTTCTACTTCAGCAAATCGAAACCCGTACAATTCTTTAATATGATAGATTCTCATAACTTCACAAGTATCTCCGTTCGCAATAAAACCAGCTTCTGATGAATCTTTTAACCAATAGTAATTGTTTTTAACAACCATGACATAATCTCCTGTAGAGATTTCATTTTCTTGCCCTCTTATTTTTGATCTGATTTGCTCATTGTACTGATTTGCTCTTTTATTGGAGCGTACAATAAATGCAGTATCTTCTACTCCATCATTATCGTATGAACTTGTGATGGCATCTTCTATATCATAACCATCTTCTAATCTTATAATATCAGGAAAATTAAGGTCGAATTGAAAAGCAGTAGCATTGTTCTCTATAAGTAACCTTAATAATGTTGCATTAGCTAAAATACCTGAGTTCTCGTGTTGACGAGTCACTTCATCTAACTCAATCTTTCTTACTGTTTTATGATAATCTATTTCTAATCGATCACTATCTAAAGCCGGGCTCACAGAAAGTTTTACTGGAGGTAACTGAGCCGTATCTCCAATTAAAATTAACCTACATTGATTCCCTGAGTAGACATAAGAAATTAAATCATCCAAAAGTGACCCTTTCTCAAACAACTTAGCATTCTGTGGTTTGTCTGGAATCATAGACGCTTCATCAACAATAAAAATAGTATTCGTATGCTTGTTTGGTTGCAAGACAAAATCGACAGATCCGTTTTTTTGTTTTTTAGGAAAATAGATCTTTTTATGAATTGTTAACGCTTGCCTTTTTGAATACCCAGAAATAACTTTTGCTGCCCTTCCTGTTGGAGCTAGCAAAACTGCTTTTCTTCCTGATTTCCACAAACTATTCACCAAAGTGCTAATAGTTGTGGTTTTACCTGTACCAGCATATCCTTTTAATAAAAAAATAGATTGGTTCTCATTAGAAAAAAGAAAATCGACCAACAAATGAAATAATTCTACTTGTTTACTTGTAGGGTCATGTGGGAACTTTTGTAGTAGTTCTTTGTAAAAATCGGTGGCATTTTTGAGCATCAAAAAATTTAAAAGTTAAAGATACGCTGAAATATATTTAAAAGTTTTTATCATTAAAAAAAAATTGTAGATTTGCGAATAGTGTACAATATAATAAATTCTTAAAATGATCATACTTATTATTGCAGCTGTTATTGTTGCATTTGGTTTAGCCATAGTAATAGTTAAATACTTACCATTAAAACTTAGATGGATTGCATCTGTTGTTCTATTAGCATCAGCTATTTTTTTAGTTTATAAAATTTATGATGGAATCATGAAGCCTATAAACTTTAGCAAAGCTAAAAAAGTACGATTTGAAAAAGTTATCAAGAGCTTAAAAATTATTAGAGATGCTGAAGTAGCATACAGGGAAGTTAATGGAGATTATACAGCTGATAAATCTGTTCTAATTAGCTTTATTGATACTGCACAACGTGCTTTAGTAGAAACTAGAGATACTGTTATTCAGGTAAACAAAGGAAGTAAATGGCAACCTGTTATGGTTCCTGTTGAAAAAAGAATAAAAGACACAATTGGCTATGAACCAATATTAAATAATTTTAAGGATCGTGACTATAAAAACATGTTCAAAGTTCCTGGTGTAGATGGAAAACAATTTGAATTAGCTATCGGTAAAGTTGAAAAAATAGCTGGATTAGAAGTTCCTGTTTTTGAAGCCAAAACTGGCAAAGCAGATATCTTAAAAGGTATGGACATATCATTAGTGAAACAAGAACTAGAGGCTATAGCCAGTGATCAAATTAAAGGAGAATTTGTTTCCGTTGGATCATTAGTTGAAGTGACTACCGGTGGTAATTGGCCTCCATCCTATGACAAAGCTGATAATGCTAAAAAAAAGAATTAATAAAACAATAGAAGATATTTCTAAAAGAAAATTATCCATCCAATTCAGTTTGGATGGATTTTCTTTTTGTGCATCTAATCACAAAAATGAAATTTATTGCTTTTCATCATATCAGTTTGAAGATAAAGTTAATTCTCCTGAACTTACATTAGATCATCTAAAAGAAATTTTTAATAAAGACAAAGTATTACAAGACGATTTTGAATCGGTATTCGTAGTTCATCAAAATAGTTTAAATGCATTTGTTCCAAATGTCTACTTTAATGAAAAGGAGTTAAAAAATTATTTAAAGTTCTCTGTTAAAACAATTGCTACTGATCTAATTGTTTATGATGATCTAGAATTATACAATTACAAAAACGTCTATATCCCATACGTAAATATCAATAACTTTCTATTTCAAAGCTTTGGACAATTTGAATACAAACACCACGCTACCATATTAATAGAGAAATTACTTCTAAAATCTTCTTCTGAAGAACGTTTCTTTGTCAATGTGAATTTAAATACAATCAACATTGTATTTATAGAGGATAAAAAATTGGTATTTTATAATTCTTTTGATGTTGAAACAAAAGAAGATTTCATTTACTATATCCTTTTTACTTTGGAGCAGTTAATGCTCAATCCAGATGAAATAAAGGTAACACTACTTGGGGAAATTGAAGTTGGTTCAGATTTTTATAAAATTGCATATACATACATTAGAAACATGTGTTTTTTAGAGACAAGTAGCGCATTTATAAATACAGCTGATGAAGTATCCGAGCATTCTAATTTTATACTACTAGGATGAGAATTGTTTCTGGAAAATACAAAGGGAGAAGAATTACTGCTCCAAAAAAATTACCTGTACGACCAACTACAGATATAGCAAAAGAAGCATTGTTTAACATCTTAAATAATCATTATTACTTTGATGCTATCTCCGTTATTGACCTATTTTCTGGTACTGGAAATATTTCTTATGAATTTGCCTCTAGAGGAACTCAAACTATTTACGCTATAGATGCTAACTACAACTGTGTGAGGTTTATTCATAATACCTCTAAAGAGTTTGACATGCCTATTAATGCATACAAAAGTGATGTTTTTAAGTTTTTAGGAAAGACAAAACTTACCTCAGATATCATTTTTGCTGACCCACCTTATGGACTAGAAGTATGCGATTTTTTAAAAATAGCAGATCTAACTTTTGAGAATAATCTTTTAATTGAAAATGGAGTATTAATTATTGAGCATTCAAAGCACACAGACCTTTCGTCAAACAAACATTTTAGTTATTCTAAAAAATATGGTGGTAGTGTATTCAGCTTTTTCGAAGCTACTTAGAGAAGTGAATTTATAATTTCCTCTACTGTAATATTTTCAGCTTCAGCTTTATAATTCTTTACAATCCTATGAGATAATATTGGTATTGCTACTGCTTGAACATCTTCTATGTCTGGAGAATATTTCCCTCGAATCGCAGCGTTTGCTTTGGCGCCTAAGATTAAGTTCTGAGAAGCTCTTGGCCCTGCTCCCCAATCCAAGTACTTTTTCACCAAGTCTGTAGCTTGATTACTTCTAGGTCTTGTTTTTCCAACCAATCTTACTGCGTATTCAATTACATTATCAGCAACAGGGATTTTTCGAATCAAATCTTGAATCTCTAAGATGTCCTTTGAAGAAAAAATAGCATTAGCTTTCGATACTATATTCGTTGTAGTATTCTTTACAACATCTACTTCTTCTTGGAAGCTTGGATAATCTAAATTAATGGAAAACATAAATCTATCTAATTGTGCCTCAGGTAAAGGATATGTACCTTCTTGTTCTATTGGATTCTGAGTCGCTAAAACTAAAAAAGGAGCATCCAATTGATAATTGTTTCCTGCTATTGTAACAGATTTCTCTTGCATGGCTTCTAATAAAGCTGCTTGAGTTTTTGGTGGAGTTCTGTTAATTTCATCAGCAAGTATAATATTAGAAAAAACTGGCCCTTTTATAAAGGTAAACTCTCTATTCTTATCTAAAATCTCACTTCCTAAAATATCAGAAGGCATTAAATCTGGAGTAAATTGAATTCTCTTAAAATCTAACCCAAGAGCGTCAGAAACTGTATTTACCAATAAGGTTTTGGCTAATCCAGGAACACCTATTAATAAAGAGTGTCCACCACAAAAAACAGAGAGCAGTACATAATCAACTGCTTGTTCTTGACCTACTATTACTTTTCCAATTTCTGACTTTAGAGCTTGAAATTTAGTAACTAAATTGTCTATTGCAACTACGTCAGACATTATTTAGAAGCTGATTTTTTCCAGTTATTATCGAAAGTGCACTTTTTTAAGTCATTACTTATTTTAATATAAGTATCATTAATTTTTTCTTTAGACCATCTAGTAATTGTCTCTTCTTTTTTCTTTTGAAGAGCTAAGCGTTGAACTTTCACATAATCATTTACTAAATCAGCTTTATGTGTATTAGTTCTATCTTTCATTAGGATGATCTTAAACATCTTATTGCCTTCTCTAGTTTCATCGTAAAAAACATCTGTGATTTCACTCTTTTTCAAGTTATTCACTCTACCATACAATGCTGGATCCATTCTATTAAGATCAAAAGTAGTTTCACCAGTAGAACCATTTACCATTAAACCACCACTTAATCTAGTAGCCTTATCTTGAGAATATTTTTTTACTGCTTCCTCAAACGTAAGTTTTCCACTTTGTATATCTTTCTTTACGTCTTCCACTTTTTTCTTTGTTTCCTCCAATTTTTGTTGAGGAACATCAAGTTCCATTAGAATATGCGATACAATTCTAGTGTTTCCTCTTATTTCATGTAACTGCATAATATGGTATCCAAAATCGGTCTTAAAAGGCTCAGAAATTTGATCTATGTCTAAAGAAAATGCTGTTTCTTTAAATTCTTTTACAAGGTTAGCATCCTTAGAAACTGGATATCGTCCTCCATTATCAGCAACACCTGGATCATCTGAATTAATTATTGCTTTCATTCTAAAACTAGAACCTTCTTCAATTTCCTTTTTTATTTCTTTCAGTTTATTAATAACTCTCTCCCTTTCTTGTTCAGTAGGTTCTGCATTAATAGTTAACTGGGCTAATTGAATTTCAGCAGGAAATTCTGGTAATTCTCCTTTATCTTTTAATCCATTGTAATAGATTCTTACTTCTTCAGGAGTCACATCAATACTTTCTGTAATTTTAGCTTGTTCTCTCTGAATTAACATGTTCTCTTTCTCAACATTAAATAATTCTTTTCTGAAGTTTTCTACATTACTAAATCCGTACTTACTTGCTATCTGTGTTAGATCAGTTGTATTATATTGTTGACCAAAAAACTGAATATTATATTCTACTCTACTACTTATTTCAGCATCTGAAACTACAATACTATCAACTACGGCATGATGTGCTAATAATTTTTGAAGCATTAATTGTTCTAACATTTCACAATCAGAAATCTTAATTTTTCCTTCGCTATTGTTTTCAACTTCTAACTTAAATTTTTCAATATCAGAATTTAATACAACATTCTTACCTACAACAACTCCAACTCCATCAATTTTTATTTTCTGAGCGTTAAGATTTGTTATACATATCAGTGCGAAAAATAATGCACTAATAAATTTTAAAGCTTTTATTTTGAATTCCATCTTTCACTATTATTTTTTCTATATCTCTAATCAACTGTAGTTTTCTTCGATGCAAAATCATCTGTTTTATTGTAGGTTCTATATAACTTTTTGGAGCAGTATCACCTCTTCTTAAAATGTCATTTATCGCGACCAAATATAACCCTAATGAATCTTCTTTCTGTAGGAATTTGGTTTTTTTTAACAAATTTTCACGTGAAAATGATGTTTTTAACAAAACCTTTTCTAAAGGAGTCCAAATAGAGTCATTTAAGATCATTGATTTAAAACTTAACTGTCTTCTTTCCAATTCTTCTAATGATTCTATAGTAGCCTCTTTAAAAAGCTTTATCACTTCCTTTTTATCTAACAAATCAGTTGAAAAATGTAAATACCTAACTTTAATTAACTCTTCATTAAGTCTGAAATTATTACTGTTTATAGTGTAATAATCAGAAATTTCTTCTTCAGATATTATGGTGTCCAGCTGTTGCTTAATCAATCTTTCTTTATAACCATTGATTAACAATGCTTGCTTATAATCTGTAACAAGTTTGTTGATTTCAGAATTATCTCTTTGAGAATTATTTTCTTCTGCTTTTTTTAATAACAATTGCTTCGTAGCCCAGTCATTAATAATGCTTCTTACTAAAACTAGACTATCTTCTTTCGTAATATTTTTAGGAAATAAATCAAGGATATCATCTATAAATAAACTTTGATTATAAACTTTAGCAATAGACTTTTTCTGTGGAACCTCTTTCTTTTGAATCCCTAAAAATTCACATGAGCTAAAGCATGCTATTACCAATATGAACAAAATATTTCTCAAGATTCTTTTCTATAATATTTGATTATTTTTTTTAATGCTCTTTTATTTATTTCTATAGTACTCTTAGTACGCAAATCTCTGATCCATTCTTCCTCTAAGAAAGTTTGAAAGTCATTCATCACCTTTCCTCGAATTTTTGATAAATCTTTACTAGTATACCTATCTTTTTTAACTTCAAAATATTTTTGAAGCAACACTGAGTCTTTAGATTTATTCCAAATTTTTTGTTGCATCAATTCAAACAATAATAAACCATCTTCGTATTCTTTTAAAACAAAAGCAAAATCTGGCTCTGTGTTCACCAAATTCTCTTTGTAGTATGTCATTACCTCCTGATCTATAAAGTTTCTAAAAAGAGATTGAATTGGTAAGTGCCTTCTGTTTTGAATATAGGAAACAAAAAGTTCTTGCTTTATCTTCTTACCATTAATAGTTAATAATACATTCTGAAGAGAATCTTTAGTTATTCCTCGAATATCTTTTCGTTCAAAAATTAACTTCCCAATAGAATCTTGATAAATGGTATATTGTTTTTTTAACCTATTCAACACTGCTATATCCGATAATCTACCTCTACCACTTTGCTTTATTTTACTTTCTAACTCTTTTTTTATCTCTTCAAAAGGAAGTACTGGATATTTTTTTATCAATTTTACAATATGCCATCCAAATGTAGTTTTAAAAGGGGTACTCAATTCCCCTGTTTCATTTAAAGAAAAAGAAGCATCTTCAAAAAGTTTTACCATACTACCACTACCAAACTTTCTTAATACTCCTCCTTTATTTTTACTACTTGAATCGTTAGAATATTTTTTAGCAAATTCATTAAAATTCTCTCCTTTTTTCAGTTTTGAGTATACCTCTTCAATTGTTGTTTTTCCTACGATTGTTGTATCTGTTACCAAAATATGTGCTACCTGAACCTCTCCTCTAGAGAGTCTAAAACCATTATTCTTAACTATATGATATCCAAATCTGGTTCTAAATGGCAAAGATATTTCTCCTTTTTTTGTTTTGTAAGCAGCATCCTCAAAATCATAAATCATTTTGAAGGCTCCAAAATAACCTAAGTTACCTCCATTAGTAGACACTGATCTATCGTCAGATATTTCTTTAGCAACCTTCTCGAAATTTTCACCAGAGAGTATCCTTTTTCTAGCGTTAAAAACCTTATTATAAGCCTCCAATGTATCTTTTGGACTAAATCTCTTAGGAAGTTTCACTAATATATGACTGGCGTTCACTTCATTTCTTATACGCTCATAAGCTTGTTTAACTAGTTTTTTTGAATACTCTTTATCCTGTAAGTATGGTGCTATTAATTGATTCTTATAAGTTTCAATTTCTCTTTTATAGGATGATAAAGTGTCTAACCTTAAATCATATGCTTCTTTTACCTTAAGCTTATAATTTATATACAATTCAAGATTTTTGGTTACATCTTTAGCATCCGTATTGTCAATAGCGTTCAAGTTTTTTTCATAAACTTTTTTAAACTCAGCTACAGTAACCTTTTCTCCATTAAGATTTACGAGCACTTGATTCTTTTTCTGAGACACAACCTTAGAACCAATAATTAATAATAAAAAAAATATTGCTGTTTTTTTCATTCTATATTTATAGTGAAATAATTCCTTCTATTTTTTCGACTCTTTTATAATATGAAATCACTTCATCTGAGCTATTTAAATTAATAACAATCGAAACGCTAGTATATTTTCCAGTCTTCGATTTTTTTGTATTAATTACAGCTCCTTTATTATCAAAGAAGCTTTGAACTTCGTTTACTCTATGTCCATCTGAAGCAACAATAAATTTATACAAATAATCCGATGGGAATTTTGTTGTTTCATCTAACTGACTTTTAAGTTTCTTATAAAAACTTTCTCTATCTTTCATCTTAATAATTTAAAAGATTATTTTTTAGAAATGGCTACAAAATTACATCATAATCTTATTATAATAAATTAATCCCATATTTTTGTTTCATGCAGAAAAAAATTGTGCTTATTGGTGGCCCTGGAACAGGCAAATCTACTGTTTTGGAAGAACTTCAAAACAGAGATTATCACTGCATGCCAGAAGTATCAAGAGAAGTAACATTGGAGGCTCAACAAAAAGGAATTCAACAGTTATTTCTTAGCGATCCATTACTTTTCAGTAAAATGCTCCTCGAAGGTAGAGAGCGCCAGTATCGAGAAGTAGAGAAGAGTGATTCAAAGATTGCTTTTTTTGACCGAGGATTGCCAGATGTTTATGCCTATATGGAATATACTAATGATGATTATCCTAAGTATTTTATTGAGAAAAGCATAGAATATAAGTATGATTATGTCTTTCTTTTTAAACCTTGGAGAGAAATTTATATTTCTGATAATGAACGATATGAAAGTTTTGAAGAATCTATGAGGATTGATTCTTTTTTACAAAAAGCATATATAAAACTAGACTATATAATTGTAGATGTTCCTTTTGGATCTATTGATCAAAGAGTTAATTTTATTTTAAATTGGTTGAATCTCAATGCACGATGAATCGACCTATAGACATTTTACAAAAATATTGGGGTTACAATTCTTTTAGAAATCTGCAAGAAGAAATTATTGAGTCTGTTTTAGATAAAAAAGATACCATTGCTTTATTACCTACTAGTGGTGGAAAATCTCTATGCTATCAAATCCCTGCATTGTTAAATGAAGGTATTTGCTTAGTTATTTCTCCTTTAATTTCTCTGATGAAAGATCAAATAGAAAATCTAAATAAGAGAGATATAAAAGCCATCACCATTCAAAATACTATTAGCGTTGATGAAATAGTGGCTCTTTTTGATCATTTGAAATATGGCGGCACAAAATTTTTATATATTTCACCTGAGCGGTTACAGTCTGACATTATTATCCAAAAATTAAAAGAAATTGCAGTAAGTTTAATTGCTGTTGATGAAGCTCATTGTATCTCAGAATGGGGCCATGATTTTAGGCCTTCTTATAGAAAGATCAAAAACGTACGATCATTATTTCCAGAAGCAAACATTATTGCATTATCTGCCACTGCAACTCACAAAGTAATTGAAGATATTAAAGACAATCTAGAATTAAAGAATGTTAATACATTCAAAAAATCATTCTATAGAGACAATCTTGCTTATCAGATATTTACAAAGGAAAATAAACTTCAGACATTAGAAAGAATCTTTGATAAAAATCTATCCCCAACAATTGTTTATGTAAACTCTCGAAAAAAAACCGAAGAGATTTCTAATTATATTAATAGCAAAGGATATAAAGCTGTTCCTTATCATGGCGGAATGTCTTCGAAGGACAAATCGTATTCATTCGATGCTTGGATGTCTGAAAAAAAACCAATTGTTGTTGCCACTAATGCTTTCGGAATGGGAATAGATAAGTCCAATGTTAGGGCTGTAGTTCATTTAGATTTACCGAATAGTATAGAAAATTATGTACAAGAAGCTGGTCGAGGAGGAAGAGATGGTAAGAAGTCTTTTTCAGTTGTTTTACAAAATGAAAATGATATTCATACTTTCAAAAAAACATTATTCAGTAACACCCCTAGTTTAAATGAGATAAAAGAGGTTCATAAGAATTTATATCAATACTTTAGAATCGCTAAAGGCGAAAAAGTTGATGAATCTTTTGAATTTAATTTCTTTGAATTCTGTGATCGTTACAAATTGACGACAAAGAAAACTTCTACTATTTTACAGATTCTAAAAAATAATGGAATCGTTGATTTGCATGAAAAGTTTCATCAAAAATCAACAGTTCAATTCATCATCTCAAGTAAACAACTTCAACATTATAAGAGCAACAATCAATTAGAATCAAATTTAATTGAACTCTTATTAAGAAGCTATGGAGGTGTTTTTCAAAAAGAAACTAGTATTAATGAGTTTCACCTTGCAAAAAAAATAGCGACTACTTCTAGAAAGATAAGAAAAATATTAAAAGGGTTGCATCAAAAAGAAGTGATCCTTTATAAAGAAATGAGTGCTAACCAAGAGTTACAATTTTTACTTCCTAGAGAAGATGATAAAACAATCAATAGATGTTCAAAAGCTATTCAACTTTATTTAAACCAACGAATAGAAAAGGCAAAAAAGCTTATTCAATTCATTAAAAATAATGAAGTGTGTAGAAGTCAACAATTACTAAATTATTTTAATGAATCTTGCTCTAAGAAATGTGGTATTTGCGATGTCTGCATTTCTAATAAAAAACTAGACTCAAATAATATTGATGAAAAGATTCTTTCTTTATTAAGAAAGCACAAAGAATTATCTCAAATAGAAATAATGGAAAATCTTAAGGCAAATGAAGAGGCTATTTTAATACATTTGCGGAACTTTTTATCAAAAGATATCTTAGGATTAACAAACGATAATAAATTATACCTTAAATGAGAGATTTGCGCATTGTTTTTATGGGAACTCCTGATTTTGCAGTAGCTATTCTTAAAAGAATTATAAATGATGGATATACTGTTGTAGGAGTTATTACAGCACCAGATAAGCCAGCTGGTAGAGGAAGAAAATTAAATGAATCTGCTGTAAAGAAATATGCAAAATCTCAAGGCTTACATCTATTACAACCTACCAATTTAAAAGATGAAAATTTCTTAGGTGAATTGTATTCATTAAATGCAAACCTACAAATAGTGGTTGCTTTTAGAATGTTACCAAAAGTAGTTTGGAGCAATCCTGAATTTGGTACCTTTAATTTACATGCCTCCCTTTTACCTGATTACCGAGGTGCAGCTCCAATTCATTGGTCTATTATAAATGGAGAGAAGAAAACTGGTGTTACTACATTCTTTATTGATGAAAAAATTGATAACGGTGAAATCATATTAAAAAAGGAAGTTTCTATTGGTGATGATGAAACAGTTGGAGAATTACATGATCGATTAATGTTTCTTGGAGCTGAAGCTGTTGTTGATACGCTGCAGCTTGTCAAGGACAATAAAGTTGTTACTTCTAAACAAACAGAAACAGAAATAGAAACAAAAATTGCTCCCAAGTTAAATCCAGAAAACTGTAGAATAAATTGGACAGATTCTCTTGAAAATATTTATAATCACATTAGAGGATTGAACCCATTTCCTGCTTCTTGGTCAGAAATGGAGAATAATAATGAAATAATTACGCTTAAAGTATATAATATCCGAAAGGAAAAAATACATCATAATATCTCAATTAAATCTATCATCACAACAAAAAAAGAGATCAAAGTTGCTGTTAATGAGGGATATATTATTTTAGATACATTAAAGATTTCTGGAAAGAAAAAAATGGATGCTACAAGTCTTTTAAATGGATATTCTTTTAGTCCAGATGCAAAAATGCTCTAAACCCTCTATTTACAAGACATCAATCGTTTGCGTAAAAAACATTGCCTTTATTAACAATTTACTATGTTTTATTAACAAAAAGCCTTTTTTTAAAGGGTCAAACTTGCACGAACCCTTAATCCGTCTATATTTGTTAAGCTTTTAAGCAAAAAAATATCAATTAATTTTAAATTCTATTTTATTATGAACAAATCAGATTTAATCGATGCTATGGCTGCTGACGCAGGAATCTCTAAAGCAGCAGCAAAAGCAGCTTTAGAATCATTTACTTCAAATGTTACTGGTGCCTTAAAAAAAGGTGGTAAAGTAGCTTTAGTTGGATGGGGAACTTTCTCTGTTTCAAAAAGAGCTGCGAGAACTGGTAGAAATCCTCAAACTGGAGCTGAAATTAAAATTGCTGCAAAAAATGTAGCTAAGTTTAAAGCAGGAGCTGGATTGAGCAGTGCTGTAAACTAGTAAACTGATCCAAACAGAATATAAAACCTCCTTGTAAAAGGGGGTTTTTTTATTTACAAAATTTAACTACATTTAGTAACAAAAAAAAAATTTGTCTGAATTAAAACCATATAAAGGATGTCTTTTGATTGCTGAACCATCAATATTAAATGATGATTCTTTTAATAGGTCTATTATTTTGTTAACTGAGCATAACCTAGATAGCTCTGTAGGTTTTATTTTAAATAGGCCTTTAAAGTTTACTATTAAAGATATTATTCCTGAGATTGACTGTTCTTTCTGTGTTTATCAAGGAGGTCCTGTAGAACAAGACAACCTTTATTTCGTTCACAAAGTTCCTGAGTTAATTCCTGATAGTGTAAAAGTAAGTTCAAACATCTACTGGGGCGGTAATTTCGAATCGCTTAAGAACTTACTTATTAAGAATGAAATCAAGAATACAGATGTTCGATTCTTTTTAGGTTATTCTGGTTGGGGAAATGATCAGTTGCAAGAGGAGTTGTTAAACAATTCTTGGTTTGTTTCTGAAAATGATTTTGAAAATATTTTTTCAGTTGATAATGAATCTTTATGGAAAAATAAATTAATGCAAAAAGGTGGTAAGTATAAAATCTGGGCAAATGCTCCTAGCGATATTAATCTAAACTAACTACTTAGAAGTTATCTCTAACATTTTCAAACTAGCACTTAATTTATTTACAACTTCAGCTTTAAATTCTTTCTTTCTGTACTTTGTAACTGGTTGAATTCCTATAATAGAATTTGTAATAAATATCTCATCTGCTTTTTGAATTTCAAATGGAGTTATTGCACTTTCTTCTAAATTATAATCGGGATTTTTAGTAATCATTTCTATAATTTTCCCTCGAATCACTCCTTTTAAACATCCTTCAGTTAATGGAGGTGTTTTAATCATTTTATCTTTCACTAAAAAGATGTTTGCATTCGTAACTTCTACGACTCCTTTTCTTTCATTTAATAAAATACAATTGTCAAGGTCATTTTCGCTTGCATAGATACTCCCTAAAGTATTGACTAATTTATTATTTGATTTTACAGTCGATAAATGTCCAGAATATAAATAGAAATCTTTGTATAAATCAACATGATAAGAATCTGAAATAGAGTTTTTAATTTCATCAACATCAATTAAATAATCTACCTCATTTGTTTTAGGAGTATATAATCCACCATCCTTTCTATAAACAGATAATCTAGCTCTTAAATTTGTATTGGTAGGCTTTGCTTCAACTGTTTTTAAAATTTCTTGCTCCAAAAACTCTAAGGTAAATTCAATCGGAATTCTCATTCTAAGCATGCGCATAGATGCCATCAATCGAAAATAATGATCTTCCCAAAAAACAACTTTCCCATTTAGTATCTTAACTGTTTCAAAGACTGCATCTCCATAATTGAATGCTCTGTTACTAGGTGTGATTTTAACATCATTAAAAGCTACTAATTCTCCATTGTGGTTTAACATATAATCTACTTAAAAATATTTTGCAAATTTACTGGAAATAGGGTAAATAAAATAAAAAAGCCTTAGTGAAATTACTAAGGCTTTTTTATGATACTTATGTTCTTATGCACCTATACGATGCTTTAACTCATCTATTTGACTCTTCCATAACATTTTAGATTCTTCAACTTCATCTTCTTCTGCAAAATCTGTAATAATTACCGAAACATCTTTTGTTATATCATCAACTTGAATCCTAAACTCAAAATAACTTTCGTCATCCTCACTTTCTAGCCACTTATATCTTACTTTTTCTTCATTCTTTTTAGAAATTATTGTTGCCTCTTCCTCGGAATCATCCCAAAAGAAAGAGATGACTTTTCCTCTAGAATTTACCGTATCTGCAAACCATTCTTCTAAGCCTGATGGTGTTGCAAAATATTGATACAACATACTTGGTGAAGCATGAATCGGAAACTCTAATTCATATTTTATTTTATCCATTATTTGACTGATTGTTACTGTAGGAAAGTTTTAATATTTAAACTACCACTTCGCCAATATAGGTAATAATTCCAGTTAAAAAAAATTATAAACTCATCTTGCCAAACTACAAAATTGAATTATATTTGCACCCTCATAATCATGGCGAGGTAGCTCAGTTGGTTAGAGCGCAGGATTCATAACCCTGAGGTCGGGGGTTCAAGTCCCCCCTTCGCTACAAAAAAACCGAGATTAAATGATCTCGGTTTTTTATTGGAATTTATATAATAAAGAGCCACTCAAATGAGCGGCTCTCTCAATTTAATAATCAATAAATTCAATTCACAAAGTTTAATCGGTTCTTTTGATTATTTATTTATATATAACTTGGTAATATTAATCAGTTGTTATCACAAACCACCAATCAAACTGACCAGCAGCATCTGTTGTCTTTATAAGCATTTCATTAGGTGCAGTACGATCAAAAATTTGATATGTATGATTTCCTCCTGTATAGTAGCCAATAAAACCTAATCCTGTTAGATTGATTGTTTCAACACTACTTGGTGCAGTTAAAAACCATGATTCAGTATAATCATCTTGTGGGAAATTTAAAATATCTGCTCCGTCTACTGTTCCTGCTCCTGCATTTCCTAAATCATTATAAATAAATGGATCACGTCCAAAAATATCTCCTGTAGGATCTGTCCCTCCTGCATCATTGGTATTATCTGTAATGTGTGTAAATGTACCATCAACATTAAATATGTAACGGTCATTATACATTCCTACACCTGCTTTAGTATCTGGACCAGCACCAAAGTGTTGAAATGGAACGTTACCAACATCTCCTAGACCAAAATGTTTGTCTTTTTCAGATTTTATTCTCCAAGTTTTAGAACTTCCTCCATGGAGTTTTTGTAATAAATCTGCTGGTGGAGCATAGGTAGACAATACATCAACTTGAATACTTTCACTTGAAGTAACACCGGCTGTTCCAGATGCTACAACAGTAACCGTATATGTATTCAACCCTAAGACAGCAAAGTTAAATGTATGCTTTCCTGATGGAGCTGTTATTTCTGATCCATTGTATACAAATTTAAATGATGTTGCATTGTTAGCCGTAACTGTAAAATTTACAGTTCCTGAACCATCTCCATTTGGGTTGGTTGCATCTGCTCCTACAATTTCTGCTATGATTTGTATATTACTTGGAGCAATGATGTCTCCAAATTCTTGGTCTTCGTCTTGGCAATTATATAAAAACAATATAAAAGCTAGACTTAAAAATTTTAAAATTATTTTATGTTTCATTTCTATTATTTTTTATAATAATTAACGTTATCAATATATGCAGTAACTGTATCATTGTTATTTTCAGAATTAACTTGAATAACAACCTTATCTAAATCAGTACGGTTTATAGGGTCTGGGTCTGTACCATTGTTATTTAAATTTACCCAATTATCATTCACAAAGTCAAACGTTATCGTTTGCCATTGATCTAGTACAATTGTTTTAATAACCTCTGTTTGTGTTTGCCATGCGTTACCTCCTAAAGCACTATTTTGTAATTTTAGAGATACCTGATTTAGTTGACTTCCTGAAATACTTGATGATGGTACATATATTTTAATAGAGAATGTGTTTTTATCAGCGATGTTAAATTTATTTGCAACTGTAAAATTAACATTAGCGAATTGCCCTCCTGTATCTGTATACTCTAAAACTGTTGGTGAATTATTATCAGTATCGATAAATGGATTTGCAAATGATGCATTAGCACCTGCTCCATCACCTACCCAAGTAGGAATAGTTCCTCTACCTTCAAAACCATCTTTAACAATCGGAGGAGTTTCTTGAACCTGAGCAAAACCATAATAGAAATCATCTATATAACCTGTAACAGTATCATTGTTGTTTTCAGAATTTAATTGAATAACAACCTTATCTAAATCAGTACGATCTACAGGGTCTGGGTCTACACCATTGTTATTTAAATTCACCCAATTATCAGTTACAAAATCAAAAGTTATTGTTTGCCATTGGTCTAATACTATTGGCTTAACAATCTCTGTTTGTGTTTGCCATGCATTACCTCCTAAAGCACTATTTTGTAATTTTAGAGATACCTGGTTTGGTTGACTTCCTGAAATACTTGATGATGGTACATAAACTTTTATAGAAAATACACTTTTCCCATTTGATAAATCAAGTTTACTTGAAGCAGTAAACTGTACATTCGCAAATTGTCCTCCTGTATCTGTATACTCTAAAACTGTTTCAGAGAGGTTATCAGCATTATTATAGGGATTTGCAAAAGTTGTATTCGCTCCTGCTCCATCTCCCAACCATGAAGGTACATTTCCATTCCCTTCAAAGTCATCAGATATTAATGGTGGTGATGCTCCTGAAGGTGCTTTGTAAAAATACAGATTATCTATAAATACTGTTCCATCTGGCCAAGGTTGTTCTCCTTCAAATTTCATTTGAAATATTTGAGAGACTGTTAATCCTTGAGCAGTAAAATCAGAAATAGGAATGTCAATGCTTGTCCATGCATCAACTGTTAAATCTATCTCTACTGAAGCTTCTGTAGCTCCTCCAGCAGTATTATTAATAAGGAATGTTTTTAGCTTACCAACATCGGCAGTCCAAACATCTAAGTGTAAAAACTCCATGTTAGAAACATCCTGATCTGAATTAAATACGATTCCTTGATAGCTAATATTAGTATATTGAAGCATATCATCAGTTCCTAAGGTGAATGTACCCCATGTACTACCAAAGTTTCCTGTTTGTCCCCAATCAGGAAAAGTATCAACTCCTGCTACATTTGTATATTCTGAACTAAAAATAGAAATGACATCTGCTGAGGCACGTGCCGGCTGATTTGGGGCAGAAGCAATTGGTTGTAAAATTTCAGTAACCTCAAAGTCTTCAGTATATTCAGTGGTCTGTATTGCTGCTCCTTTTATAACTACTCTCACAGAATACGTTCCTGGAGTTGTATAAGTATAAGAAACTGTTTCACCAATGTTTCCACTAGCAACTGGATCTGTACTTCCAGTTTCACCTGAGTAAAAATCATACGTAATTGCGTCATCTCCAGTTACAGTAATGTTTACTTTCCTAGATACTGCGGCATCATTTTCAATAGTAGCAACCACATTAGATGGAGCGCTAAATGAAACGGCTAAGGGAAGCTTAACTTCTGCCGTATCTCCTTTAATATTAGAAGCAACAACTGTTACTTCATAAGTTCCTTCTGCATAAGTGTGCTCTATGCTTTCACCATTAGATATTGTTTCATTACTTGAACCATCTCCTAAAGTAACAGTAAAAGAATTTGCTCCAATTGCTTTTGGAGTAATGGTCACCGTACCTGTATTGTCTTGTGAAACATCAAAAGTTGCTGCCACCTCACTTGGTGCCAGAATACTATCGATGAAATCCAAATCTCTATCATCATCACAGCTTATAACAAATAAGAGGATGAAAAGTGTTCTAAATGTATTTTTTATGTGTTTCATCTTCATTTTTTTTAATAATTAGGGTTTTGTGCCCATCGATTACCTGCTAATTCAATTTCAATTTGTGGTATTGGAAACACTTCGTGTTTTCCAGTCACAAAACCATTGATTTCTTGAGCAGCTCTACCTGTTCTTACTAAGTCAAAAAATCGATGCCCTTCTCCTACAAGTTCTAACCTTCTCTCAGCATAAATATCTCCTGTTAGGTTTGATCCTGTAGAAATAATGTCATGTGCCATATCTCCAAAAGCTCTTCTACGAACCCTGTTTAGATATTGTTGAGCAGTATTATCACTAATACCTCCTCTATTATAAGCTTCTGCAGCCATTAATAGGACATCTGCGAAACGAATAGAACGATAGTTATTTGGATTTGTTAAGTTCAAATCTCCTTGTGCACTAGAGCTTCTTGTTCTTGGAATGTATTTTCTGTTAAAATATCCTGTATGCTCAAAACCAGTTGCAAACGTTGCTCCTGTTTGTGTAGCCCAAGCATCAATATCTAAAATGGCAATATCTCTTCTTAGATCATCATTTGCAAAAGCATCATAAGCTTCTTGTACAGGAACATTAAAACTAAATCCTGAAGAGAAATCTGGTCCGCTATAAGCTCTTATTCCACTAAAACCAACAGCTACATTTCCTTCACTACATTGTAAACAAGCAAAACCAGCTCCTTCTTTATCAGTATACTGAACTTCGAAAACAGATTCGATTCCGTTTTCTCCTGCTTCTTCCCAAATGGCTGCATAGTCAGTAACTAAATCATAAGGGCCAGCAATAACTAAGTCTAAAACTTGAGCTGCTTCAGCAAATTTATCTTGATATAGATATGCTTTTCCTAATAAAGCTTGTGCAGCACCTTTAGTAATTCTACCTTGTTCAGTTTGAACAGCAGGTAAATTATCAGCTGCAAAAATTAAATCAGCTTCTATTTGAGCATAAATTTCAGCTTTAGGAGTTCTATCTACCGTAAATTGATCTCCAAATTGAAATCTTTTATCTACAATTAATGGAACATCTCCAAACCATTTTACCAATTCAAAGTAATAATAAGCTCTTAAAAAACGAGCTTGAGCTAGCACTACATTCTTTCCAGTGAAATCTGTTTTATCTTGGAATTCTAAAATATAGTTAGCTCTATTAACTCCTGAAAACATCCAACCCCATATATCTCTTAATTGTTGATTTACAGGAGTGTGTATCATGTCATCTACTTCTTGTATTCCGATAACATCTGTAGCGCTTTCACCTCCAGCAAGAGTATTGTCGGAAGCAATTTCACCTAGCATTACATTAAGATAAGTAGATTGCAATAAATCATAAGCACCTGTTAATGCTCTTTGATAATCATCTTCTGAATTGAAGAAATCTTCTGAATTTTCAGCATTAGATTCTACATCAACGAAATCGTCACTACATGAAACTGTAATAGAAATCAGAATAATGATCAGTAATTTTATTTTTATGTCTAATTTTTTCATTGTATAGCGATTAAAATTTAACATTTATACCTAGTAAAAAAGTCTTTGGAGTTGGGTAAAAACCTTGATCAATACCCGCACCAATTGGAGATCCTCCTGAAGCTGTAGGATCGAACCCTCTATATTTTGTGAGCGTTAAAAGATTACTTCCAGAAACATAAATTCTGAAGCTATCGAATTGAGCTCTTTTCAATGTTTTCTCTCCAAAAGTATATCCTAACTGAACATTTTGAAGTCTAACGAATGATCCATCTTCTACATAGAAGTCTGAGAAAAGATTGTTACTGGTAGCGCCAGTAGTGACCCTTGGAAAACTATTACTAGTTCCAGGTCCAGTCCATCTGTCTAAATAATAAACAGATCTATTAGTTAAAGGCTGATTACGCTCATAGTTACGTACTATTTCATTTCCTATAGATGCAAAAGCATACATACTGAAATCAAACCTCTTATAATTAGCAGAGATGTTTAATCCCATTGTAACATCTGCAATAGGGTCTCCTATATATGTTCTATCATCAGAGTTGATAACACCGTCATTATTCTGATCTACAAAGCGTAAATCCCCTGGCGCTGCATTAACTTGTGTTGCATGACCATCAACATCTGCCTGAGTTTGAAACAATCCGTTTGTTTGAAGACCGTAAAAATATCCAATAGGTAACCCTACTTCCATTCTTGATGGTGGATCTTGACCAACTCCAAATGATCCTCCTTGAACAAATCCCTCTTCACTCCCAACAAATAAAACTTCGTTGTCAAGCGTCGTGAAGTTGTAGTTAATATTAAAGTTAAAATCATCACTAATTTCTTCTTTATATGAGATTGAAAATTCAAGCCCTCTATTTCTAACAGTACCAGCATTTACAATAGGAGGAGCTGCTCCAGGAGCCGTTACCCCTATAATTCCAGATACCTGAGGTGTCAATAATAAATCTTCTGTCTCCTTGCTAAAGTAATCCATGGTAATGTCAACTTTATCAAATAAACCAATGTCCAATCCAATATCTAGTGGTTTTTGTTTTTCCCATCGAATTTCTGGATTTGCAACTATTCCTGCTGCTGTCCCAAAAATTAATAGATTATCAAAAACATAAGTTCCTTCACCTGTTAAAGTTGATACAAAGCCAAATGGAGCAATTCTATCATTTCCAATAACACCATAACTAGCTCTTAATTTTAAAGAATTAATGGTTTTGCTATCGCTCAAAAAGTCTTCTTCAGAAATTAACCACCCTACAGAAGCAGTTGGAAAGTAACCAAACTTGTTTTTAGGTCCAAATTTTGAAGAACCATCCCTTCTTACTACTGCAGATAAAAGATACTTTCCTTTATAGTTATATTGCACTCTGGCAAAATAGGACTGTAATCTATCTCCATCAAAATCTCTTGGTTGATTACTGATTGCTAAATTATCTTGTGCATTCGGCTGAACCCCTACACTATTTAAGTCATCTCCTACAACACCAAAACTAGTAAGGTTGCTATTGTTTCTTCCAAAAATTTTATTTGCAGAAGCACCTAATAGAACGCTTACATTATGTGTATCATTAAACGATCTTTGATATCTTAAAAGAGCATCATATAAATGTTCTTGAACAGTAGTTTTATATTCGTTAACATCTGATAGTGTAACATTGAAAACCTTTCCGTCTCCAAAATCTGCAACCGGTCTATACACTTTCCCTTGGAATATATTATAATTATGCTGGAATCTTAGTTCTGCAGAAAAGTGATCTAAAAAGTCATATTTCAAACTATAACTTCCAGAATATTTATCTTCCCAAAAACGATTAAATGAGTTTTCAGCTTGTGCAATAGGGTTTACCACTTCAATTCCAACACCTGTAGTTGGGGCTAAGTCGTTTATTCCGCTTGTTGCAGGCATATTCAAAGCATTAAAAAGAACAGACCCTAACGTATTTTCAGATAAAGCCTTTCTATTAATGTTTGTATATAATGAAGTTGTTTTCAATGTTAATCCTTTAAGTATCTCAGTTGAAAAATTAAATTTTACCGTTCTACGATTAAAATTTGACTTATCTCCTCCAACAATACCATTTTGATCTAATACTGACGCTCCAAAAGCATAGGTAGATTTTTCTGTTCCTTTGGTAACATTTAAATCCATACTCTTGATTGGTGCAGTTCCAAACACAGCATTTTGCCAATCAGTTCCTGCTCCAATAGCATTTATATTAGGAAACGGTAATGCTTCTCCATTTGCTGCAAAAGCCTCGTTTGCTAATAAAGCGTATTCTGTTGAGTTTAATAATGGAATCTCTCTTGTTGTTTGTTGAAAACCAATGTAAGAGCTGATATTGAATTTAAAGTCAGTTTCCTTTCTACCTGTTTTAGTAGTAATTAAAATAACTCCATTAGCTCCTCTTACTCCATATATACCTGCAGTTGCATCTTTTAAAACATTAATCGACTCAATGTCTCCAGGATTTACAATACTTAAATCATCTATGATGTTTCCGTCAAGTAAAATTAAAGGTCTACTATCTCCATTTGTTGAGATACCTCTAATACGAATATTAGGTGCAGCACCTGGTGCTCCAGAGGAAGAGGTAATACTTACCCCAGCTACTTGCCCTTGCAAAGCATTTTCTACTCGAGTGGGTTTTAAAGCCTCAATAGTTTCAGCCCCTATTACAGAAACTGCTCCTGTAATTTCTTTCTTTCTTTGAGTTCCGTACCCGACTACTACTATTTCGTCAAGTGCTTCGGAGCTTTCTTCTAAAGATACATTAATAGTTTCTTTGTCTACTGTTACCTCTTTGGTTTTAAATCCAAGATAACTAAAAACAAGAATAGATCCTTTGGGAACAGACTGTATCTTATAGTTCCCTTCAAAATCTGTAACATCCCCTTTAGAAGAATTTTTTACAATTACATTAACTCCAGGTAACGTCTCTCCTGTTACTGCATCAGTAACTACACCTTTTACATTTAAAGTTTGGGCATTAAGAACAAACGAACAAAAAGTTAACAGAACTAAAATAAAATGTCTTCTCATGAATTCTGAATTTGTGATTTTCACTAAAACTACAGCCAATTACTAAAAAATTGTTAAAAAATTACACTACAAAAAGTATACAATGCAAAAAAAACGTTAATATGTTAACAAACCTAAACCTGAAAAGGGCTTTAGTGAAACATATAATCAAGATAAAATACAAATGTTGTGGTAATGTATTGCAATTTAGTAAAAGTGATGTCTGTGATTTTTTTTTGTATAGTAACTCATTATTGAAATTTTAGTCAAATATTACTTTTACAGAGGTAAAACACTAAAAAACTGCACCTTAAGAATCATCATGTAGCACAAAAAATTGTCGTAAATGTAAATTAAACTTGAATACTTTATTAAAAGTAGAATGAATAATCGTTAATTAATCTGTATAGTATACTTCTTCAACAACAATAAGATTCTAATTTGTAATTTTATCAACTGAAATACTTCTTCTTTTGTTTCAACAAACAATGCACAGTAACTTTTCTATAACAAATAACCCGAGATCTTTAGTCTCGGGTTATTTATTTATCATTAAAATAGTTTCACTACTATAAAGTAGTCTGATTAAATTCTAAGCTGGTTTTTATCATTTTAGTTTCCACAGGCTTATCATTGTCTTTCAATCTTTCTAGCAATAACTCAACAGATTTCGCTCCAATTTCTTTTGCATATTGATTTACAATTGAAAGCTTTGGATACGAATACTTTGATAGTATCCCCTGACTAAAACTTATGATAGCCACTTCTTTTGGAATGTCTATTTGTTTTTGCCTGATTAGATTTAATGCTATAATTCCAGATAGTTCATCTAAAGCAAAAATTGCATCAATTTTTTTATTCTCTATTTTTTCGCGCAGTTCTATCTCAAAACCTATTTCTTCATCATGCTCCAATAAATCTATTGTATCATCTAACAAAGCTCCTTGCTTTCTCAAGTCCCCTATCTTTAAATTTTTTAGTAGTGACACTACTAAAATGTTTTGCCTGCCATCATCTAAAAAATATTGAATTACATTTCTCGATGATTCAAGATCGTTTACAATAACTTTATCTACATTCAAATTATCAATATACCTGTCAAACAAAACAAACGGTATTCCCTTCCTTTTTAGTTCAAAAAAATGTTCAACTTCATTCAATTTTTCTGTTTCGTCAGAAGGAGCTAATAACACTCCATCTACACTCCCATTTGAGAAAAAATCTAGTCCTTCTTTTTCAGAAAGTAATGTTTCATTTGAGATAGAAACAATTGTTTTGTAGTTGTTTTTCTTTGCTTCTGATTCTATACCAGATAAGATTTTGGTGTAGAAATGATTAAAAATATTTGGAATGATTACCCCAATCGTTCTAGTTGACTTCCTTCTTAAGTTAACCGCTGTATTATTTGGTATATAGTTTCTCTTTTTGGCTAATTCTAATGTTTTCTCCTTCGTTTTTTCGCTTATTTCATGACTATCACTCAAAGCTTTAGAAACTGTAGAAACTGAAACGTTTAATTCTTTTGCTAAATCTTTTAATGTTACCATAATCAAATATACTTTAATAAATAAGAAATCTTATTAAATTATTTAGCTAATAAGTAGACGCTTCTATTTGCTTAAAAGTATCTCTCATTACTAATTTAGGCGTTCTATCTACTCTAAACAAACCCCAATGTTTTTCTGGTTCTAAAGGATCAGGAGATCCTTTCCACGGCTCATCAAATGCTTCAAAAACAAAGGTAAGTATCTGATCTTGTTCGCACCAATTTACCAAATCATTGTAATAATCTTTTTGGTACTCTTCACTTACATTATTTGGATCGATACCTCTACCATTAGAACTTGTAGCCCAACCAGCCTCGGTAATCGTTACCATCTTATCTGGATACATATTAGCTACAGCTAAATAATTTTGTCTTGTGTATTCTAATGCTTCATGAATATTTTTATACTCCCAAACTGGATATGTATGTATAGATATAAAATCAACCTCATCAGTCAAGTCTTTCAATTTGGTTAGCCAAGGCATATAATTCTCACAAAACGTAACAGGTTGATTTGCTTCTTTCTTAACCAATTTCACATAATTAATAACACTATCAACTGGAACATAATGATCTGTCCAATCTACACAAGCCTCATTTCCTACGGATAGTGAAAAGATGATATCTGGATATTCGTTAGCAAATTGTATCAGCTTCTTTATCTGATGTAAATTCTGAGCTTTGTTGGCAACTAAAACATCTTCTGAGTAAGTTCCACCCCAAGGGCAGCCAAAATTGTTCATTTCTGCAACAATATATGCTCCTAGCATTATTTTAAAATCTAGGTTTTCATTTTTAATAACTTCTAAAACTGTTTCAGCATGTTGATCGCAATCATACAAGCGCAAGTATTTCCATTGTTTATGAAGAATTAATAAATCTTCTTTAATTTCTTCGTAATTAGGGTGTATTCCTCCTGGATGTTGCCCTTCTCTAAAACCCGAATAACATATTGCATTCCCTGGCTCTATATTCAAAATCTTTGAATAATTCATTCAATAAGTTTCTTAACTAGTAGTTTGTTTGTTTTCTCTTTTAAAACTTTAGATTCTCCTCTTTGTCCCATAATCCCCAGAAAGCTCCTACATCTCCTTCAGCTCCAACTTTCCAAGATTCATCAAAGGATGAAAAATAGAATATTTCTATATCGTCTTGTTGAGACCATACTTGTGTATTAATAAAATACTTTAGAATATTATCGTACGAAGGCACAGCACCTCCTAAGCTTTCACCTTGACTTGGCCAACCTGTTTCAGAAATAATTACTTTTTTCCCATTCCCCGCATCCATTGCTTGATGAAACATTTGTTTCATATACACCAATGAGTAATCGATATCACATCCTTCCCAATACGGATAACAATTTGCTAAAATTACATCGCAAGCTTCAGTAATTTTTGGCCGATGCGAAAATTCATAATATGCATCTACATATCCTACAGGAACATCAGTAATTTGTTCCTTTACTCTATATATAAAACTTAAAAGCTCTTCCTCGGTTAAATCACCCCGATACATTACCTCATTACCAACAGCAGCTATATCAACACAGCCTTCATTTGCTAATTGAATAAGTCCAGCTATTTCTTTTTCATTAATTTCAGGATCATCTCCAAGCCAAGCTCCTACCATGGTTTTTATTCCGTATTCATGAGCAATTCTAGGAATGTTTTCATTTCCATCCGTACAAGAAAATGAACGTATCCATTTTGTATAAGGCTTAATGATTTCCATTCTTCTACGAATTTGCTCTTCAGAAATCTGATCTCCAGGCTTCTGACCTTCTTCGTATGGACTAAACCCAATCCCGTGCATTCCGCTTTTTAAAACATCTTTAAATAGCTTGTCTAATTCTTCTGTTGACTTATTAGCAAGGTTAGACCCAACTAATGATAACATTTTTTCTCCTCTAAATGACATGTTTATTATTTTATACTAATATCTTTTGATTATAATTCTCCTCTTCGTTTTACTAATACTTCTTTAATCTCTCTGGCTCTACTTTCACTAAGGCTGTATTTCCACATAATCCAAATAGCAATACCTGCTGTTGCGGCTGGGATAATAATATCAGCAATTCGCAGCTTATTCATAGTATCCATTGTTTGAGCGGTAGCACCTTCATCAAATCCAACAAGTTTCAAAATTAACCCTCCTAAAACCAATGCTATAGCTTGACCAAGTTTTACCATCCACCAGTAGATAGCACCAAAAGTTCCTTCTTTTCTAGGCATTCCATTTTCTAGTTCGTCCAAGTCACACACATCTGCAGTCATACTCATCATTAGCGTGAAAAGGCCTCCAAGACCAAATGCCATCAATGGAATGGGTAAGAACATTAGCCATGGCCCACCTTGACTTGTATCCATACTGAACCAAGACATTCCTACACTCTCCAAAAATGGATTGATCGTTTCAAATAAGGAAACTACTCCATTGTTTAATGATTGTCCAAAACCAGATTCATTAAAACGCTGATTTAATTCATTGTCAAATCCCCACCATTTTAGAATATAACCAACAATAGAGATTACAGTTGAGTAAATAAAGGCTTTACGTTTTCCCCATTTATTTGCCATTCTAGAAATTATCGGAATTACTACAAATGCTGTGATAATAGCCGTTAAAGATGCAAACCAAGCAGGCCATGTACCTGCTGCGCCATAATCACCATTATAGATATAAAAAACGATAATAAAAAAGCTAAACGATGCCACCATTTGGAATCCGTTGAATACCAGGAATGTAGCACCACATAATTTCATAAATGGTTTACTCTTAGAAACTTCCTTAATACCTTGAAAAAGTTCAGTAAAATTAGAGCCTAAACTTTTAAGACTGATTTCTTTTCTATTTTCCATTTTACCTGGATCAATTCCTTTACAGAACAATGCTGGTAAAATACCAAGAACAGCACAACCTATACCAACGTATAAAGATAATTGTCGTACACCAGTAGCTTGTAATTTCTCGTTAGTTACTTTCAATAATTCGTCTCCAGAAAGTCCCATTTCTCCAATTGCTCGTAATGTTTCCTCACTAATTGGGAAAACTGTAGGGTCTGCAATAACAACCCAAAACCATGGTACTAACATCCATGCAATTTGACCTACTGTATTTGCAAAAGCCATTAATCGTGTTCTCTCATTATAGTCAGAAGTCATTTCATAACCTAAACCAACTAAAGGGGTCGCAAACATAGTATTACCAACAAGAAAAGCAAGAGACATAAGAAGGAAGTACCAAAAATTTAAAGTGGCAGAACTATCTTCATTCATTTGCCATAGTAAGGCAAAGAGTATCCCACTTAAAATGGCTCCTACTAAAATATAGGGCCTTCTTCTTCCCCATTTCGATTTTGTGTTATCTGAAATGAAGCCCATAATGGGATCGGTAATGGCATCAAATATTCTAGGAAGTCCACCAAGTAAACCTGCTAAAAAAGGATCCATACCATAAGCGGTCACTAAAAAGAACATGAATACAGCTAAAGCACCTGGAAGTAAATTTAATACAAGGTGTCCTGAACCAAAGGCTGCTTTTTGCCCTAAAGGGACTCTATCTTTTGCAGCTGTTTTAATTTTTGACATAATCGTTAGTTTTTGTAATTAGTTGATTTTATCTTTATTCACTAGGAATAATAATAGTTTGTATTGCTTGCGCATTTATTGTAACACTTGTAGACTTTTCGCCTAGAGCAAGTGCAAAATTCTTAGCTTCTGAGCCTTGATTGAAAACAATCACTGCTGTTGAGCCATCAGGATTTTGAGCCGCTGTTACCATTAAGGAGTCATCAGAATTTTCAAATCCAATTCTTACAGCTCCAGGTCTAATGTATTTGCTAAAATGAGCTAATGTATAATAAATAGGCGTGAGATAAACCTCATCCTTTTCTGGATCTACAATCACAGGAGCCACACACCAATTTTTAAACCAATTTGGTCCTCCTTTGGTGTCTAAAACCATGTTCCAATCTATCCAACCATCTACCCAATTATTTAAACATCCAATAATATCACGAGCATAGCGATTTACTGGTGCATATTTAGGATGCATGTGTTTGTCTTTTTCTGGCGCCCAATCCCATCCCCAATCTGTCGCTTCTTTAGACCAATACCATTGATCGTCTTGCCACTTAGGAACCTCTGCATCTACACAGGCTTCCGATTGAATTAAGTGTTTTGTAGGAGCTTTATTATGGGCATATTGCAAAGCTTCTGGGAATACTTCAAAAGTACTTGCATACCAATGTATAGCGGTACCGTCAAAATATTTTGACGATGCTTCGTCTTTATACATTGAGTCTACCCATTCATCTAAATGTTCTCTATTCTGATCGTATCCTAAAATCTTTACATTACTCTTGCCATCTGCTTCCAGTTTAGGACCAAGGTAATTCTGAACAAAATTTGTCATTTCGTCGGGAGTATAATGCATACTCTCCCAATTACTATCATTTCCTAAAGGTTCGTTTTCTACAGTAAGCCCCCAAATGTCAATACCTTCTGCTTTATACGCATCAATGTATTTTGAAAAGAACAACGCCCAAGTATCGTAGTATTCAGGAAGTAATTTTCCGCCTAGCCAGCTATTGTTGTCTTTCATCCAAGGTGGTGATGTCCAAGGCGAAGACAAAATCTTGAATCCGTCTTTTGAAGCATCCATTGCTTCTTTAATGAAAGGAATAATATCGTCTTGATCTTCTTTTATTGAGAAATGCTTTAGTTCTTTATCTCCTTCAATAGGAGCGTATGAATAATTGCTCAATGAAAAATCACAAGAATTCATATGAGTCCTTGTTAATGAATAATTAGCTCCTTCAGGGCTGAAGTAAGCATCTATAATTTTTTTTCGATTCTCTTTTCCTACTTGATTTAGTAAGTAAGCTGAAGATTCAGTAAATGAACCACCAAATCCTGTAATGGTCTGAAATTTTTGACTAGGCAACAGTTTTACAATAGCTCCATTTTCGCCAGAAGAAACCTCCGTAATTAATGTCAATTTATGTCCACTTGCAGATGTCTCGTAAACATTTACAGTTAATTGATCTTGCTTTTCACTGCAGCTCATTGTAATTAATAAAAAGGTGTAAATATAATATTTTAAGAATTTCATTGAATGATATAAAAAGGTTCGCTACTTGATTTAAAGAATTGAATTTTTTCGGGAAAAGGTCGAGTGAAATACTCGACCTTTTAGCTAATTCATAATTATCTGAATCAAATCCATCTAGAAACTACATTTGAGTTACTTGGACATCATCAATATAAACCTGTCCAGCACCACCAGCATTTCCACTACCAGTTAACTGAAGCAATAATGAAAGACCTTCTGCAATATTTCCAGAGGTAACAAATGTCCCTGTAAAAGTATTCCATGTATTTAAAGGTGCATCTGTTGCGTTCCCAAGGTTATGTTCATCTGCACCTGAAGTCTTTTCAGAAAATGCTAAAACTTGTAATATAGACCCCACTCCAAGTGGAGTTGTAAATTTATATTTAAAGGTCACTTGAACTGTTGTTCCTGCAGCTATAGAAGGTGCAAAACGCTCTACTTTAATGTTTGGTGCTTGATTTGCCCCTGTAACTAACTTTGCAGAAAAAGTTCCTCCATTAACGTCTTCACTACTTCTTTCTGAAACTCCACCGTTAAGGTTAAACTGCCAACATGCATCAACTTCAAAATCACCATTAGGTAATAATTGTCCGGCTGGAGGAGCTGGGCAACTTGTACCGCCACCGCTAGCGACTTGTATTATATCATCTATATAGAATGTACCAGCTGTATTACCTGGACCATCAATGAATACAATTAAGTTACTGAATGAGTCTGAAGAAGTAAAGTCAAAAGTCAATTCTTCCCATCCTGCACCTGTATGATTTACATCTACTTCTACAGGGGTTCCT
>Ga0115559_1000294_pt1 | contig 34575 bp, 30 predicted proteins | sample COGITO_mtgs_1105_3_FD_87281 | JGI IMG/M metagenome (GOLD analysis project Ga0115559, IMG submission 87281) | Pelagic marine microbial communities from North Sea - COGITO_mtgs_110506 | ecosystem: Environmental > Aquatic > Marine > Epipelagic | place: Germany:Helgoland, sampling site Kabeltonne... | reverse complement strand
GCCTTCCTTTCCCTTTAAACGATTAAAAAACTCTTGTAGGTATCATCATAGTTAATTTTACAGCTATGAAAACCAACAGAATCCATATATGTATTCTCATATTGATTGCTCATAACTTTTATGGCCAATCACTTTCTGATTTGGTGAAAGATGCTGAAAATCTGTTTTCAAAAACAAAAGAATCACTTGTTTTTCCAAGTCAACTTGTAGATAAAAGCAGTATTAATTTTTATCATCAAATTAAAGATGATAGAAATTTAAAGCTTCTTCAAATAGATCTTAAAAACTTAGAATCTAAACAATACAAAAAAGATATTGGATTGGTTTTTAAGGCAACGGCTAACTATAACTTTAGAGATGCTATTGAAGAAGAGACAAGCAATTATATTAAAGGGAGCGTCAGAGCCGAATTAGAATGGAACATACTTAAAGGAGGTTTTTTTAAGAATAGATTGCAATCAAAAATTTTGAAGAATGATATTGAAGTTCTTAAAATTGAAAGTGCCAATGCACAAAAAGAATTGTGGAGGAGACAATTTCGAATAGACTATAATTATATTTTGAATAAAGAAACCATAGCGTTTCTTCACAAATTTGAATCCTTTGAGAACGATTACTTTGATGTTCTTAATAAGATGTACTTCCAAAAACTAATCAAAAGGGAAAAAATAATTACCTCAAGTAATCAAATCTTAGTACTACAATCTCAAATAGAAACTATTAAAAAAGAAAATGAAATTTTACGAGATAGTGTCTCCGAAAATTTCAAGAATTTCAAGAAATTACCTATTGTAAAGATTCACTTAGATAGTATTTCTTTAGCTAAAGAGCTAAAAAAAACCACATTCAAAGAAGACAATATAAAATTGCAACATCACGTAATCAATGATATAAATCTTTCTTTTTTTGCAATTCAAAACTATACCTATTCTACAATTACGCAAAAGTTCTTCCCTTCTATTGGAGTTCGTTTTAGAGCGCCAATCAGATTGAACCATAGAAAAAAAATCATTGAAACCAAGATAAAAATCTTGAAAGCCCAAGAGACTGATATTTCTGTAGGGAAATACAATGCATCGCTAACGTATATAAAGGAGTATAATGAAAAGTTAAAAGACCTACAAAATCAATATAAAAGTTGGCAAGTCTTGGAAGAGAGAATTCGAATATTAAAGATTTTAAAATTAGAGTTGGATAGCTCAGAAACAGGATTGTTACTCTTAGGATTAATGGAAGAACAGTTTAGAGTTTTAGAGAATACATTACAATTAAAAAGACAACTTTATAAGGTTATTACGAGGCTTTTTCAATTGAATAAGGAGATCGATTTTCAAGATTTTTTCACCCCATTTACTTTTCAAGAAATAAAAGAAGAACAAGTGGTTTGTATGAGTAAAAGTAAAAAGTATTCTGTCGATTTTCAAATCGCCTTTTTAAAAGCTAAAAGAATCAATAATATTTTAGTCCTATCAAGCGAAAAAGAACTTCAACATAAATTAAAAGAAGAAAAAATAGCATTTATTAAAGTAGATCGTATTAGAGGAATAACTACTGAACAGTTTATTGAAGAAGAAATGAATCGCATTAAAAAATAGAGGCATGAGAAAATTTACATACACAAAAAATACTGCTGTCATAAGAACGCTTAAAGAACCAAAGAATAAAAAGAAAAAATGGAATCTAGATAGAATCTTATACATCATTATCATCATTGCTTTATTGTATTGGTTCGCTCAGTTTATTTACAAAAAAACCGCTTGGGTAGAAGGCAATGGCCAGGTTTTAATGGAAAAGGTTGATGTGAATTTCACCAATGATATTAGGGTGAAAGAAATTTTCATCAATGAAGGAGATACCGTTACTGTTGGTAAAAACCTATTTAATTATTTTCAAAATGATTTTGATAGTGATGCTTCTATCGTACTAAAAAACCTAGACAAAAAAGAACGATTAAATAGTGACTTACAAGATGTTCTTAAAGAGATTCAGAAGAAAATAATTCAATTAAACAATTTAAAAGAAAGATTTTCACTGATAACACAACAAGAAGAAAAAGTAAAAAAATTGATTCTTTTAGATGTGTATACTAAGAACAAGTTAGATGAAATGATTTCTCAAAAATTATTATTAAAAAATCAGATAGATCTTTTAAATAATGAACTGTATTTTTTAGGAAAACAAAAGAGGTTTTTAAACAATTCAGGAGGTAGAGGATTTCGTTCTGGAGGTGGCGGTTTCGGAAACACATACAGTTCACCAATTAAAGGAGTTGTAGGTCAAATATTAAAAAACAGTGAAGAGTCTTGTTATAAAACAGAGAGTGTAATGACCATTCATAACATTGAAAAGGTGTTTATAAAGGCGTACTTTAATTTAAGAGATTTAGCAGAGGTAAAGAAAGGAACTTTGGTAAGCGTAGAGTTTCCAGACAAAACAATCTCAAAGGGAATTATCAATAAATTGTATATATCTACCTACAAAGCACCGTCGGAATTTCAAAAGAAATACGAGCCAACTGAACGTAACATATTAGCCGAGATCGTCCCACTAGAGAAAGAGCAGGCGCCAGAATGGGGAAAGTTTTATAAACTAAACCTCAAAGTAAAAATTGGTAAGCTCTAATTAAAAAGAATTCCTCGATGCTTAGCGTCGAGGTTTCCTTTGAAATTGTCATTTCCGAGAAATTGGAAACCTGCAAAGCCCTTAAGTTTATCGCTTAAGGGTTTTTCGTTTAATGGAAAGTAAAAACCATTCATCTATACTTTTCTTCATTTTGCCTGCAGAATATATTCGATAGGCTAATAATAAAAACCTCAATCTTATTAGCTAGTAATTTAGCTGTATCATTTAAAAACAAGTTTAACCTTTTAATATTATCAAAATGAGTTTAGCACAATTAAAAACAGAAAATCAAGTAGTAGCACAATTTCCAAAATTGGCTTATAAGAAAAACAAATTATTCAATAAACTAATCAACAAGAAAGAAAATATAGCCGTAGTTGGTTTAGGATATGTAGGATTGCCATTGGCAGTTCATATGGCAGCAAAATTCAAAGTAATTGTATTTGATGTGAATGAAAATAAGGTAATGCAATTAATGCAACACAAAGATCCTTGTGAAGAATTGCCAGAAGAAGAATTTAAAGGGAAAGACATTAGTTTCACATCTAATGAAGAAATTTTAAAAGACGCGAAGTTTTATGTTGTAGCAGTACCAACTCCTATAGACGATCTAAAGAAACCAAACTTGCTACCAATTAAATCTGCGACAGCTGCCATTGCAAAACATTTAAAGAAAGGGGATTGCATTGTATTTGAATCTACAGTATATCCTGGTTGTACAGAAGAGGTATGTGTACCAATTTTAGAGAGAATATCAAGGTTAAAGTTTAATGAAGATTTTACTGTAGGATACTCGCCAGAAAGAATCAATCCAGGAGATAAAGAACATACGTTTACTAAAATCAAAAAAATTGTATCTGGGAGTACTAAGGAAGCACTAGAATTAATAGCTAATGTGTATGAATCTGTTGTGATTGCAGGAGTTCATAGAGCTCCCTCTTTAAAAGTAGCTGAAGCAGCAAAGGTTGTAGAGAATATTCAAAGAGATGTAAATATTGGTTTAATGAATGAGCTATCTCAAATTTTTAGTGTACTAGATATCAATACCAAAGACGTTTTAAAAGCAGCAGGGACAAAATGGAATTTTCATAATTATTTCCCTGGACTCGTTGGAGGGCATTGTATTGGAGTAGATCCATATTATCTAATTAGTAAAGCCAAAGAAATGAAATATGCTCCTAAATTATTAGAGCAAGCAAGAGAGGTAAATGAAAGCATGATTGGACATATAGCATTGCAATTAGAAAGAAGATTATACAATAAGAGGTTTAGAAAAAATAATGTCTCTGTATTGGTAAAAGGAATTGCTTTCAAAGAGAATGTAAACGATATCAGAAACTCAAAAACAGCTGAATTATGTTTAGAGCTAACCAGAAGAGGCTATAATGTAGTTGTTGAAGACCTTATGGTAGATGCAAAAGAAGTAAAAAGACACTACGGAATTCAAGTAGAGAAATCGCCATCAGGAGAGTTTGATGCGATTGTTTTAGCAGTAGATCATGAAGATTACAAGCACTTGTCATATTATGATTACCTAAAAAACGGAAATGAAGAAACAATTATTTTTGATGTAAAAGGAGATAAGAAAGATAAGTTTCCATCTGAAGTATACATGTCATTATAATTTCAAAACAATTAGTTAAAAAAAAAGTCAGTGTTAAATTTAGTTAGACATAACGATAATTCTAGAAAAATCATCCAAGATGGATATTCATTACTCTTGGTATCTCATGTAAGTGAGTTGCTAAATCAGCAATTAACACTTTTGGATGGTTTTATTCTTGACACTGACTCTCATATACACACACAAGAAATTATTAGGCATGTGAGAACGCATGCAAATTTAAAAGTAGCATTACTCCCTTTATTCGCAAACGGCATCTATGAACTTTCAAAACAACAATTGATTCATTGTGATGGTTTTGTCGAGTTATCTACTATAAGTTCTTACATTCAAAGAGTAGCAGCAATTACCAAAAGAATAAAATCAATAGAAGAACCAAAATTAGTTTCTAATGATCTCTTAATTCAATACAAAACAATTGCTTTTTGTTATACTAGAAATCTACAACTAACACCAACAACTTCGAGAGAGAGTTTCATTGGGTATGATTTTCCATTTATTTCTCTTTTTTACAAAGAAACAGAGGCAATAACCTTACTAAACAACTTGCAAAAGGCAAGTGAGAAAAATTATTTTTCATGTAATCTTCTAGATTATATTCATTTATGTAAAAGTTGTTCAGGAAACTATTTGAATTTCAGAGAATGCTGTCCAAAATGTAAATCTATTGATATTGACGCTCATGATATGGTTCATCATTTTGTATGTGCTCATGTAGCTCCAGAAAAAGATTTCAAAAAAGAGGACGGTTTAGAATGTCCAAAATGTGATAAACATTTGAGGCATATTGGAATTGATTACGATAAGCCTTCTATTATATACTCATGTAATTCTTGTAGTCACGAATTTCAAAATCCAGGAATGTTATCTCTGTGTATGGATTGTGGAACAGAAAACCAATTAGATGAATTGCTACAAAAGACCATTGGTAGTTATGCAATTACCCAAAAAGGAGAGCAAATATTATTTCAAAAAAATGAAATTAATGAATCTAGATTTAAGCAAGAAGAAAGTATTGGAAATCTGAGCCCGAGTCTATTCAAAATTATATTAAATCAAGAAATTAAAAGGATAAATGAATTCAATGGACATAGTTTTTTTGCATCCATAAAATTTCAAAACAGCCAGTTAGAATTATTAAATACTACTGCTAAAAAAGGGTTGATGAAAGAGGTAGGAGAGATTATTAAATCATATTTAAAAGAGTCGGATGTTCTTTCAGCAGAAAGCTACAATAACTACTATTTGTTACTTCCTGAAACAAAAGAAAAGCAATTAGAAAGATTAGAGCAGATTGAATACAATTTGTCAAAATTATTATCTGATAATTTAATAGAAACGAAACAAGAAATAAACATCAGCATTCATAAAATAAAAGGAACAGATACTATTCAAACCTACCTTGTATGATTTTTTTGAGTTTACATAATTTATTGCCAGAATACTTGAACTACTGGTTTGTGGTTGGTTTACAAAAGTTCATAAGAGTATTCTGGTATTTTGTTCTTTTTGAATTTACACGATATATTATTATTGATTATTTGGTTGCTTTTGTTTTTTGGTTGACAGGAAAAACGAGAAGAGAAAAATTTGCAATTGCTCGCCAAAAACTTTTTTCAGAAAACCCATTTGTATCTGTTATTATTCCTGGGAAAAATGAAGGAAAACACTTGTATAAACTAACCAAGTCATTGGCTGAGCAAACCTTTAAAAATTTCGAATTAATTATTGTTGATGATGGTTCAGATGACGATACACCAATCATAGGAAAAAACCTTGAAGAATTAGGATTGATAGATATGTTTATCAGAAATGAAATGAGAGGCGGAAAAGCATCAGCAGCAAATTTGGCTTTGCGTTACAGTAAAGGAAAATACATTGTCCATTTAGATGCCGATTGTTCTTTTGATAGAGATGCGATTGAAAAAATACTAATTCCATTTTATCTAGACAAAAAAATTGGCGCTGTAGGAGGAAATGTAAAAGTGAGAAATTATAAAGAAAGCTTGTGTGCAAAATTACAAGCGATTGAATATTTAAAAACAGTATCTGTAGGAAGAATTATTACTTCTTATTTAGGAATTTATAAGATTGTTTCTGGGGCTTTTGGAGCCTTTCGAAAAGATATTATAGATAGTATTGGAGGTTGGGATATTGGGCCTGGATTGGATGGAGACATTACGGTAAAGATGCGTAAATCTGGATATAAAATTTACTTTCAACCAGAAGCTATTTGTTTAACAAATGCACCTTCAAAATTTAAAGTACTAACAAAACAGCGATTGAGGTGGGATAAATCTATTATTCGATTTCGTGTTAGGAAACATAAAGATGTGTATATGCCTGATGCAAATTTTAATTGGTCTAACTTTTTCTCCTTAGCGGAGAACGTTTTTTATAATGTTGTTCTAGACATCCTTTGGTGGATATATATTATTGATATTATCCTAAACTATAGTAGTCAATTACAATTTATAATTCCAATGAATTTCACATTGTATTTTATAATGTCTTATGTGCAAATGTTTAGCATCTATATTTTTTCTGAAAGAAGGAAAGAAGAAAAGTATTTGTGGCCTTATGTCTCGCTAATGACCATCTACACTGGAACCTATTTACGGATTGTTAGAACCATAGCATATTACAAAGAATTCTTCTTTAAAAGATCATATGAAGATGTGTGGAACCCTTATAAATCCTCGATAAAAGCCAAAGAAGCGGGATTGTAAACCATTCGTCGAAAGTCTTTTGTAGCTCACCGAAAACTCACCTCAAAAATGTGATTATTGGAATAGTTTTACACCTATAAATAATTAACTATAAACATGTTTATACAAGGGCCACCACCGCCACCTCCTCCGCCAGGACTTCCATTAGAAAATGAAGTTTTGCTCATGATAGCAGGAGTAATATTAGGTGTTGTGATGCTTAAAAAAATAAACAAAAACAGTAAAGAAATGAAAACAAAAGAAAAAAAGATCTTTAAGGATTACAGCAAAGGAATGATTACGATATTAATCTTAGGGTTACTATTTTCTTGTCAAGAAAAATCATATGACGAGGAAATAGAAATCATAGGTGAAGATGATTCAACTCCCTATACAATTAGTAATGATGCTTATCAGTTGTCAAATAGAATAACATACATTAATAGAACCGCTACAATAGAACCTGTTGTGAGTGGTTTAAGTGGAAGGAACTCATCTGCAAATGTTAATGGGGCTCAAGAATTATACTATTGGGAACATGTAGCTGAAGTTGCTCCTTTAGTTGTTGAAGGAAGAACATTAAGTGCTACTCATATTACTTTGGCCGATAGCAAAGCATATGTGAGTTATCACAAACAAGGAAATGAACACGTTGGAGCGTTAGAAATTATAGATTTAAGCAATGCAAATTTTCCATCAATTATCAGCCAAGCCTCTTTTTTAAATGCTGATATTAATGCTGTAGCATCGGATTTCGAAGGGAATGTTGCTTCAAGAAAATTATGGTTGGCAATGTCAGACTCAAGACATGGTGCACAATTGATTGAAATTGAATCAATAGGTGGATTGCTTAGTGAGAATTACAAAAGAGTAAACTTATCTAATATTATTGAAGGTTCTGGAGTTTCTGCTTCAGCAAACGGAGTTGCCGCTACAAGTAACTTTTTATATGTTACCTCTGGAAAAACTCATGGAGGAACAGTTGTTTTAAACAAGCAAAGTTTAAAAGGAGTAAGTTCAGAAAGCTATTCAGATGCTAAATATGTATCGGTGAATGGGGTAGGGAATAATTCGAAAGTAGTGAGTTTAGTAACAGGAGATAATGCCGCTATTAAAGTAGGAAAAGTAGGTTCAGAAATAAACACAACTACGTATAATGTTGGGTCTATTTTTCATCAAAATGTATTAGAAACCTACCGAGGAAAATCTACAATGGAGTTTTCGCCAATTAATAATAACTATTTATACATCGCAAAAGGAAAAGATGGGATTGCTCTGGTAGATACAGATAATGGATCAACCATGACAGAATCAAAAGGGACCATGTTGGTTGTTGGAAACACCAATGCGGTTTCTACAGATACAGATTATGTGTATGCAGCGAATGGGTCGGATGGAATTTCGATTTCACCGCATCCAAATTCTGGAGAGAATATAGAACCTATTTTTTACTGGGATTTAGCCCAAGAAGATGCATCTGCTAATTTTATTATAGCTGATGGAGAATGGGTTTTTGTAGCTAAAGGTGGAGGAGGTTTTAAAATTCTAAGAAAAAGAAAAAAAGATGAATACAAAACGATCACTACATACAATAATAATGGAAAACCAGACGGATTAGAAGAAGATAAAGACGTGTGTAGTTCATTATTACCCAACATATATGCAAATGTGTTGCCTGAAAGACAAAATGCAATGACTGTGCATCCAGAATATTTTTCAAACCCTATTAAAAATCTAGTGGTTACAGATGAAACAGAATTATATTTAACGTTTATTGATGAAGGAGCAGGATTTAAAAATGTACTAGGATACTATACGTATGAAGAAGGAAATAAACCTAGTTTAGAAGAGCAATTAGACAAAGTAGTCATCTTTCCGAATGCTTCAGCTCAAGGGTCAGGAGGTGAACTGGTAAGAGGGAATACAATGAGATTGTTAGGGACTTTTGAGCCAGGGACAGTAATTAGCTTTTTTGTAATTGCTAATGGTTGGAGAAATGGTCAAATTACAGATGGTTTATATTCTCAACATACAGATATAGATTATAATATGAGCGGAAGACAGCAAAGTTTAATTTTTTACGATGCTACTTGTAATTCAACGGTTATTGCATTTGAAGACATAACGGTTCCAAACGGTGATAATGATTTTAACGATGCGATATTTGAAATTACAGCTTCAAACCCTAATGCGTTAAATACCAGTTCTTTTATTCAAATAGGAAATTAGACCATTCGTCGATAGAAAATCGCGTTCTGACGAATATAAAAGTACATCAGGGAAATCTTGATGTACTTTTAAAAAGTGAAATAGCATGAATCAAAAATGCAACGGCTATAATGAATATTAAACTTTTAACAATACTGTTTTTAACTGGATTTATTGGGTCTGTTTTGGATTTAGGATTCGTTTCGGTTACTTCATTGGTGTTGATTATTGTTATTTTCTTGTCTGAAAAATCAGGATATTTAAATAATATAAGAATAAAGAAGAAATAATAATTTTCCATTTATCGACAAAAAATCACCATTCATCGAAGGTTTTTGTTTCTGTAACGAATAAGAGTGATTAATAACAGGATAACATCGTTTCTTTGATGTAGATATTAATAACAATAAAATTTGGGGGAATTTTATGTAATCATTAAAAGCGGTGCTAACAAGTACCGCTTTTTTTATTGACCTAAATTAGGTGTCTTTTTAAGGTTTTTGTTAACATAATATTCGGGTTTTTTCTGCATCTTTGTTAACCATGAAAATTTACCCAATAGAAACAGGAAATTTTAAGTTAGACGGAGGCGCTATGTTTGGTGTAGTTCCTAAGTCTATTTGGCAAAGAACAAATCCTGCAGATTCCAATAATATGATCTCTATGAGCATGAGATGCATGCTTATTGAAGATGGAAATAGACTCATTCTTGTCGACTCAGGCCTAGGAACAAAACAAACAGATAAATTTTTCGGCTACTACTACTTGTATGGAGATTCTTCATTAGAAAAATCTTTAGCAAGTCATGGATTTCATAAGGATGATATCACAGACGTTTTTTTAACACACTTACATTTCGATCATTGTGGAGGTTCTATTCAATGGAATAAAAATAGAACAGGTTATGAGCCTGCTTTTAAGAATGCTAAGTTTTGGAGTAATGAAAATCATTGGAATTGGGCTATAAACCCGAACCCTAGAGAAAAGGCATCATTTTTGAAAGAGAACATTGTACCCATTCAAGAAAGTGGTCAGTTAAATTTTATTGGAGAGGATCCAACAAGTCAGCTGGGATTAGATGTTTTATACATGGACGGCCATACTGAGAAACAAATGCTCCCCAAATTAAATTATAAAGAGAAAACAATTGTATTTATGGCAGATTTATTACCAACAACAGGTCATATTCCTCTGCCTTATGTGATGGGATATGATACTAGACCTTTGCTTACAATTAAAGAAAAAGATCAATTTTTAAACGAGGCTGCGGATAACGAATACTTTCTGTTTTTAGAGCATGATGCGTATTCAGAAGTTTGTACTGTCCAACATACAGAAAAAGGAGTTCGTTTAAAAAACACATATAAATTTAATGAGATATTTAATTAGAAAGATGATGAGAATTATAAAATCAGTATTATATGTACTAATAATAAGTCTTACTCTTGCTAGTTGTAAAACGGTTTCAGTTGTTAAAGCACCAGTTCCAGTCGCATCAGAAGTTGCTATTACTGCAGTAGGTAAAAAAACGCCCTTAACTGAAGATGAAAAAAAATCTTGGGGTCATGCAGACTTGGTAAAAGACTCTATTCCTGGAATGAGTGTAAACAAAGCATATGAGTTTTTAAAAGGAAAAAAAGGAACTCAGGTTGTTGTTGCTGTAGTAGATTCTGGGACAGATTTGGAACACGAAGATTTAAAAGATGTAGCTTGGGTAAACCCAAAGGAAATACCTAATAATGGAAAAGATGATGATAAGAATGGATTTATCGATGATCTTCATGGATGGAACTTCTTAGGATCTATTTATAAGGAAAATGCAGAAATCTATAGAATTGTTTTAGACTCTACCATTGCTAATAGAGAAACCTATCAAAGAGCAAAGAAAGATTACGATAAACAAGTTTCGGATGCGACTATAAATAAGCAAAGATATGGTCAGATCTTACAAGCTGTAGTGTATGCAAACACCAATATTATTAAGAAATTAAATAAGAAGGAATACAAAAAAGAAGATTTAAAATCGATTGATGCCTCTGACCCAGCGATAGCTAGAAGTGTTGCGATTGCGAATCAAATGTTTGACTTAGGACTGCCTTCGTTACAAGAAGCAATTGATGAATTAGATGGTTTGGTTTCTGACGCGAATAAAACGTTAAAAGTGGCATCTTATAAAGGAAGCTACAGAACTGTCTTAAAGGATAATGAAAACTCGATGGATACGAAAGTATATGGAGATAACAAAACTGGGCATTCGATAAAAGACGAAGCACACGGAAGCCATGTGTCTGGAATTATAGCTGCCACAAGAAACAATGGGGTAGGAATGAATGGAGTAGCCACTAACGTAAAAATCATGGCAGTTCGTGTTGTCCCTGATGGAGATGAGTATGATAAGGATGTAGCTCTTGGAATTCGTTATGCGGTTGATAATGGAGCAAGAATAATCAACATGAGTTTTGGAAAGGGATACTCACCAAAATCACAATGGGTATATGATGCTATTAAGTATGCAGAAAAAAAGGATGTGTTGATTGTAAATTCAGCAGGAAATGCTTCAAGAGATATTGATGTCAATATTGTTTACCCTAATGATACTCCAGATATGGTGAATGAAATTTCTGATAATTTTCTTACGATTGGGGCTACAACCCTAAATTATAATGAGAACTTGCTGGCAACCTATACAAATTATGGAAAAAACAATGTAGATATTTTTGCTCCTGGTCATGATATATATTCTGCTATACCTGAGAATAGATATATGTATAGAGGAGGAACTTCTATGGCTACACCAGCTGTGTCAGGAATAGCTGCTCTAATTAGATCATATTACCCTCGGCTTTCTGCAAGTCAAGTAAAACAAATTTTAATGAATTCAGGATCAAAATTAGATATAGAAGTCATAAAACCAGGCTCTCCTTCGCTAGAAAACCCACAAGGAGACAAAGTGCCATTTTCTGAATTATCAGTTTCTGGTAGAATTGTAAATGCATACAATGCATTGAAAATGGCAGATGCCATGGTAAATAGTAAATAATACAAACAACTCAAATATATAAACTCATGAAAAAATTAATCACTTTCCTTTGTTTGCTAAGTGTAACAAGCATTTTTGCTTTTCAAAACAACACATCGTACTGGCAACAACACGCAGATTATACAATGGATATTGATATGGACGTAAAGTCATTTCAATACAAAGGAAAACAGAAATTGGTCTATACCAATAACTCTCCTGATGAAATAACGCATGTATATTATCACTTATACTTCAATGCATTTCAACCAGATTCGCAAATGGACATTCGTTCGAGAAATATTAAAGATCCTGATGGTAGAGTAAAAGATAGAATTAGCAAATTGACTCCAGAAGAGATAGGTTTTATAAAAGTAAACTCATTAAAACAAGACGGTAGAAAGCTAACTTATGAAATCGTAGGAACCATCTTAGAGGTAAAATTAAATAAACCAATTCAACCAGGGGAAAAATCAACTTTTGACATGAATTTTGATGCTCAAGTTCCTAAACAAATTAGACGCTCTGGAAGAAATAATAAAGAAGGAGTTGCTTTGTCGATGGCACAATGGTATCCTAAAATGGCGGAATATGATTTTGAAGGATGGCATACGCCTCCATATGTTGGAAGAGAATTTCATGGTGTTTGGGGGAATTTTGATGTGACTTTACATATTGATAAAAGCTATGTTGTAGGAGGTACTGGTTATGTTCAGAACCCACAAGAAGTAGGTCATGGTTATGAAGATGCAAACAAGAAATTAAAAAAACAACGTGGTAAAAAATTGACTTGGCATTTTAAAGCTCCTAATGTTCATGATTTTACTTGGGCTGCTGATCCAGAATATGTTCATGATACATTTAAAATGGACAATGGAATTGACTTGCATTTTTTTTACAAGAACAATATGGAAGCAGAATACCTAAAAGCTTGGAAAGATTTACAGCCAAAGACAGCTGAATTGATGAAGTTTTTTAGTGAACGAGTTGGACAATATCCTTATAAGCAATATTCAGTGATTCAAGGGGGAGATGGAGGAATGGAATATGCGATGTGTACGTTGATTACTGGGAAAAGAAAATTCGGAAGTTTATTTGGTGTGACAAATCATGAAATGGCGCATACTTGGTTTCAGTTTTTGTTAGCATCTAATGAAAGCAAACACCCATGGATGGATGAAGGATTTACTTCTTATATCTCTGCAAAAGCAGGAAATGAAATACTAAAAAGAGGACGTAAGAATCCACATAAAGGATCTTACGGAGGGTATAATTATGTAGTAAAAAACGGAATTGAAGAGTCTTTATCTACACATGCAGATCGATTTGATTTAAATGGAGCTTATGGTGTTGGTAGTTATAGTAAAGGAGCTATATTTCTATCTCAATTAGAATATGTAATTGGACCAGAAAATGTTATAAAAGGACTGAAGAAATATTTCGATGATTTTAGCTTTAAGCATCCAACTCCAAATGATATTAAAAGATCTATGGAAAAAGTATCTGGAATCCATTTAGATTGGTACTTAAACGAATGGACTCAAACTACTCATACAATAGACTATGGAGTAAAATCTATTGATGATAAGACAGTTACTATAGAAAGAGTAGGGAAAATGCCAATGCCGATGGATGTTGAAGTTACCTATGCAGATGGTACAAAAGAAATGTTTAACATTCCATTACGAATGATGAGAGGTAGCAAGCCAACAAATGCAAAAGTTTTAGAAGATTGGACATGGGCACATCCAACCTATACGTTTAAAACTCCTAAGGCAATACGATCTGTTGAGATTGATCCATCAAAATTAATGGCGGATGTAAATCAAGAGAATAATAAAAAGGAGATTGTACTAGAAAAAATTAAAGAATAGATAAAAGTTCTATAAGTAAAAATAAAAGCGGGGTAATTACCCCGCTTTATTTTTTATCTACCTGTTCAAGTAGCGTGTTTATTTTATTGTCTTTTGGAAGGAATCCTTTTAGCATCAGTAGGACACCGAAAACAATGAGTAAAATTCCCATAATTCTTTTAATCCGGTATACAACCAATGGAGTCATTTTGCTTTTCAACTGTTTTGCTAAAACGATCTTACCAAGATCAGTTATAAAATAGCTAAGAAGAATAATAGAGAAGTAATAAAAAATATGAGTCGGATTCATGTCTAATGTTGGTCCAATTACAACGATTAATCCAAGCCAAAAAGCTAAAACACCAACATTAATGAAGTTCAAAAAGAATCCTTTTAACAACAACTTTAAATAGTTATTACTTCCAGAGATTTTAATGGATGCTTCTGTCTCCTTTTTACTAGATTTATCTAAATATGTAATTGCTCCATAAACGACAAGAATTAAGCCTCCAATAAAAAATAAACGAGGATCATCTTTAATTCTTTCTAAAAGATGTCTACTTCCATAGTATGCAATTACAATAAAAGCAACATCACCTAAAATGACACCTGTATTAAAAGCTATAGCAGCTCTAGCTCCTTTAAGAATGCTTGTTTGAATCAGCATAAAGAACACAGGTCCAATCATAAATGAAAGGACAAACCCAAACAAGATAGCATTCTTAATGTCGTAAAAATCCATTAGCTAAATATACAGGTTTTTATACATCATCATAGTCAATAGAAATTTTTGGTGTAGTTGGATGTGCTTGGCAAGTCAAAATGAAACCATCTTTAACTTCGGCATCTGTTAGAATACTATTTTTAGTCATCACTGCCGTTCCTTCTGTGACCTTAGCCAAGCAACTAGAACAAATACCACCTTGACAAGAATAAGGAGCATCAATATCATTACGTAACGCAGCTGCCAAGATATTGTCAGTCTGCTGCATGTTAAAAGAAATTTCTTCATCGTCCAACAAAACAGTTACTTCAGTTTCTCCTTCTTTAATTTGATCAGTATTTTCTTCATCAGTAGAAGCGGTAAACAATTCAAACAAAATTTTTGATTTGTCAAAACCACTATTTTGTAATGTAGAAGAAACCGTATTAATCATTTCTTCTGGGCCACATAAATATGCTGAATCAAAGGCAATGTTTTTGTAAATATTTTTTACGAAGTAATTTGTGAAACCTTCATCAATTCTTCCAAATAATGAGCCTTCAACATTCTGTCTACTATAGATGTAATGTAAATTAAAAAGTTGAGGAAAATTATTTTTAAGCTGATCGAGCTCATTTTTAAAAATTGTATCAATCTCACTTTTATTACAATAAATCAAGGTGAAAGTAGCATTCGTATTGCCTTGCAAAACTGTTTTCACCATAGATAAAACAGGAGTGATTCCACTTCCAGCAGCAAATGCAATATAATTTTTCCCTGAAGCTGGTTCTAAGATGAATTTCCCTTCAGGTTCGTGAACGTCTAAAACATCTCCCGCTTTCAACTCTGAAGTAGCATAGACAGAAAAAATACCATTCTCAACAGCTTTTATGGTTACTTTCAATTCTCCACTTTCTGGAGAAGCACAAATAGAGTAAGCTCTTCTTACTTCTTGACCACTGATATTTGCTTTTATGGTAATGTATTGACCTGCTTTAAAAGAAAATTTTGATTTTAAGTTTTTAGGAACATCAAAAACAACAGAAACCGCAGTTGCGGTTTCTTGGATGATATTTTTTATAGATAATTTATGAAATGGACTCATTCGTTATATTAGGTTATTCTCTACTAAATATTCTGCAATCTGCACAGTATTGGTTGCAGCACCTTTTCTTAGGTTATCAGAAACAATCCACAAATTTAGTGAGTTTTCTTGAGATTCATCCCTTCTAATTCGTCCAACAAAAACTTCATCTTTATTATGAGCAGTTATAGGCATCGGATAAATGTGATTATAAATGTCGTCTTGTACAACAACACCAGGAGTTTCACCCAATAAAGAACGAACTTCAGTAAGATCAAAATCATTTTTAAATTGAATGTTTACGGATTCTGAATGACCTCCAGCAGTTGGAATTCTTACTGCTGTAGCTGTGACAGAAAAACTATTGTCTCTCAATATTTTCTTAGGCTCTTTTACCAATTTCATTTCTTCTTTGGTATAACCATTGTCCATAAAAACATCACATTGTGGAATGGCATTTCTATTAATTGGATAATCGTAAGCCATTTCTCCTTCAATACCATTCATCTCATTTTCTAATTGACGAACTGCTTTTACACCCGTTCCAGAAACAGATTGGTATGTTGAAATTACAACACGTTTCATTTGATATTTTAAATGCAAAGGAGACAAAGCCATGACCAACTGGATTGTTGAACAATTTGGATTTGCAATAATTTTATCTTCAGTAGTTAATACATCTCCATTAATCTCAGGAACGACTAACTTTTTTGTAGGATCCATTCTCCAAGCAGAAGAATTGTCGATGACTGTTGTACCAACTTCTGCAAATTTAGGAGCCCATTCTAATGAAGTGTCACCGCCAGCAGAAAACAAGGCAATATCTGGTTTTGCATTCACAGCATCTTCTAATCCAATAATGGTGTATTGCTTTCCTCTATATTCAACTTGTTTTCCAACGGATTTTTCAGAAGCAACAGGAATTAATTCTGTAATATTAAAATTTCTTTCAGCTAACACATCTAGCATTACATTTCCTACCATTCCGGTAGCGCCAACAACAGCTACTCTCATATCTTAAAATTTATAATGCAAATATTGCAAAAAACTCATGAGGAAGTATACGAAATGCATCAATTAATCAGCAAAATTTAAAAATGCATCTAAAAAAAACATAATGTTTAATATTAAACATTTATATATGATTCTAATTATTGAATTTGAGATGGTAAAAAGTAAAATAATAGTACTTTTGCTCCCGATTGTCATTGCGAATCACAAAGTGATGAAGCAATCTGATTTCTAATTAGAAGATTACTTCGCTTTGCTCGTAAAGACAAAAAAATAGATTGTTTAACTAAAATTAGTATAGCATGCAACTGTACAATAAGTTAAGCGCTAAAGAACGCGCTGCATTAATTGATGAGGCTGGAAAAGACCGCATCACCATTTCATTCTATCAATACTACAAGATAGAAAATCCACAACTGTTTCGAGATAAACTCTTTTTAGAATGGAACGCTCTAGATGTTTTAGGACGAACTTATGTGTCTTATGAAGGAATCAATGCTCAAATGTCTGTTCCTTCTGAAAATTTCCTGGCATTAAAAGATCAATTAGATGCTATTTCGTTTTTAAATGGAATCCGATTGAATGTTGCTATTGAGCATGATAACAAATCCTTTTTAAAGCTAAAAGTAAAAGTTAGAAACAAGATTGTAGCTGATGGTTTAAACGATGAAACATTTGATGTTACCGATAAAGGAGTGCATTTAAATGCAAAAGAGTTTAATGAAATGTTAGCGAATCCTAATACAGTTTGCGTGGACATGCGAAATCATTATGAAAGTGAGATTGGTCATTTTGAAGGAGCTGTAACACCTGATGTAGATACTTTCCGTGATTCTTTAGATATTATTGAAGAAGACTTAAAAGATCACAAGGAAGATAAAAACCTATTGATGTATTGTACAGGCGGAATCCGTTGTGAAAAAGCATCTGCTTACTATAAACACAAAGGTTTTCAAAATGTGTTTCAACTTGAAGGAGGTATTATTGAATACACTCGTCAAGTGAAAACGGAAGGAATTGAAAATAAATTCATTGGGAAAAATTTTGTATTCGATCATCGAAGAGCAGAAAAAATTTCAGATGATGTCATTGCTAATTGCCATCAATGTGGAAAACCTTGTGACTATCATGTAAACTGTGCAAATGAGGCTTGCCACCTATTGTTTATTCAATGTGATGAATGTTCAGAAACGATGGAAAACACTTGCTCTGTAGAATGCCAAGAAGTAATTCACTTGCCTTATGAGGAACAAAAAGAACTCCGAAAAGGAACTCATGCTAGTAATAAAATCTTCAAAAAAGGACGGTCAGAAAAGTTAAAATATAAGAACTAAGAAAAAGCCTCAGAAATGAGGCTTTTTTAATAACTTTTTCAATTTCCTCTTTCCTACAGAATCCTTATATTTACTGATTAAGCATTTATGCTGAACTTGATTCAGTAAATTGAGTTAGATAAGAGCTATCTGACTGAAAATCAATTAAGAACAGACAGAAGCTTTGTGGCTTCTTAAAATATATATACTTTATGGCATGTGGTAGTTGTGGTACTGGAGAAGATGGTGTACCTAGAGGTTGTAAAAGTAACGGTAATTGTGGTACCGGAACTTGTGGAAGTGGAAGTGAAAAATTAGCAGTTTTCGATTGGTTGTCTAATATGACATTGCCAAGCGGAGAAGCTCCATTAAACATTTTTGAAGTTCGTTTTAAAAACGGGCGTAAGCACTTCTATAAGAATCCAGAAAATTTAACGATCTCAATGGGAGATGTTGTGGCTGTTGAAGGATCGCCAGGACATGATATTGGTATTGTTTCTTTGGCGGGAGAGCTTGTGAAAGTTCAAATGAAAAAAAGAAGGGTGTTTTTTGATAGTGAAGAAGTGAAGAAAATCTATCGGAAAGCTTCGCAAAAAGATATTGATGTTTGGCAAAAAGCTAGAGATAGAGAGTTAGAAACGCAAAAGAGGGGAAGAGAAATTTTAGGTAGATTAGGTTTAAAAATGAAACTTTCGGATGTTGAATATCAAGGAGACGGAAACAAAGCTACATTTTATTATACTGCAGATACTCGAGTAGATTTTAGACAACTCATTAAAGATCTAGCTGGCGCTTTCTCAATTCGTGTAGAGATGAAACAGGTAGGAGCAAGACAAGAAGCAGCTCGTTTAGGAGGTGTAGGGTCTTGTGGTAGAGAGTTGTGCTGTTCTACATGGTTGACAGATTTTAGAAAAGTGACAACCACAGCAGCTCGTTATCAACAGTTATCTCTAAATCCTTTAAAATTAGCTGGACAGTGCGGAAAATTAAAATGCTGTTTGAATTTTGAATTGGACACGTATTTAGATGCACTTGATAATTTCCCTAAACAGGAAACTGTTTTAAAAACTGAAAAAGGAGATGCCGAGTTTGTTAAGATGGATATCTTTAAAAGACTTTTGTGGTATACCTACAAAGAGAACAGATCTAAATGGTTTAAACTAAGCTTAGACCAAGTACTTGAAATTATTGAGCTAAATAAAAATAAGGAGCTTGGAATTCCGTTAGAAGAATACGAATCTGAAATTCAAGAAGTTGTTAAGGTTGATTTTGAAAATGTTGTTGGGCAAGATAGTTTAACGCGTTTTGATGCTCCTAAAAAGAGTAGAAGAAATCATAGAAATAAAAATAGAAGCAAGGCTAGAGTTGGAGCTAAATCAAATCCAAACCAGCCAAATGCTCAAAAAAAAGAGCAAGGTCAAAGAAAACCACAAAATAAAAGAAGAAGAAATCCAAATTCGAATGAAAACCGTAATCCAAAAAAATAAGAATCTTTTTCTTGTTCTAGTGGCTTTATTAGTCTTTGCTTCCTGCGATTCTAATCGTGTTTTCGATCAATATTATGCGTTAGATAATACTGTTTGGAATAAAGATAATCCGATAAACTTTGAGTTTCAGGTTACAGACACAATTTCAAAAAACGATTTATATATCAATATTAGAAATAATAATGAATATGCATTCAGTAATTTATTTATAATAACACATCTAGATTTTCCTGATGGCAAGAAAATTGTAGACACATTGCAATATGTAATGACTGACAAGAATGGAAAGTTTTTAGGTTCTGGATTGTCTGAAATAAAAGAAAGCAAATTGTATTATAAAGAGAGTCGAGTTTTTCCAATGTCTGGAAATTATAAAGTTTCAATTAAACAAGCGATGAGAAAGAATGGAACTGTTGAAGGAATTAAAGAACTGGAAGGAATTACAGACGTTGGACTAAGAATAGAAAAAGTAGATTAAGATGGCTAAGAAAGAAAAAACAAATTTTAAAAAATATGTAAAGAGGTTTTGGATCCTGGTTGTAAGTGGTTTTGGATCTTTATTACTCATATTTTTATTGACTTCTTGGGGAGTCTTTGGAGCATTGCCTTCTTTTGAAGAGTTAGAAAACCCACAAAAGAATTTAGCGACAGAAGTTATTTCTTCTGATGGTGTTACTTTAGGAAAGTATGCTTTTCAGAATAGAACTCCTGTAGGTTTTAAAGATTTGCCTGAAAACCTTATAAAAGCTTTAATAGCAACAGAAGATGAACGATTCTATGATCATTCAGGGATCGATTTTAGAGGAACTGCAAGAGCTGTTGTAAAAATGGGAAAAGGCGGAGGAGCCAGCACCATTACACAACAGTTAGCAAAAAATTTATTTACTAAAAGGGCCTCAAGCAATACACTTAAAAGATTAACGCAGAAAGTAAAAGAATGGATCGTAGCAATTAGGCTAGAAAAACAGTATACCAAAAATGAGATAATTGCGATGTATTTAAACACGCAAGGATTTCTTTTTAATGCAATTGGAATCCGTTCTGCATCTCGAATTTATTTTGGAAAAGAACCTAAGGATTTAGACTTGCAAGAGTCTGCTATTTTAGTAGCAATGTTAAAAAATCCAAGACAGTTTAATCCCAATAGAGAAGTTTCGAAAGGGAAATCATTGGTGAGGAGAAATGTAGTATTTGCCCAGATGGCGAAGAATGAATTCATCACAGAGCAGGAAAAAGATTCATTGCAAAAACTACCTTTAAAAATCAATTTTACTCCTGAAAGTCATAATGACGGGTTGGCAACTTATTTTAGAGAATACTTAAGAAGTTATTTAAAGAGATGGGTGAAAGAAAAACCGAAACCAAATGGAGAATTTTATAATATCAATAGAGATGGCTTAAAAATTTATGTAACGCTAGATTCTAGAATGCAACGCTATGCACAAGAAGCATTGCAAGAACATATGTCTAATTTACAAAGCTATTTTAACAGAGAACAAAATAAAAATAAAAATGCTCCTTTTTACGATCTAGAGGATGAGCAAGTCGAGATGATTTATAAGCGAGCACAAAGAAATACAGATCGATATAGATCAATGAAAAAGGCAAATAAGTCACAAAAATATATCGACTCAGCTTTTGCTGCAAAAACAGAGATGAGAGTCTTTTCATGGAATAAAGAAAGAGAGATAGATACTATTATGTCTCCAAACGATTCAATTAAATACTACAAGCATTTTTTAAGATCTGGTCTTTTGTCTATAGAGCCACAAACTGGTCATATTAAAGCTTGGGTGGGAGGAATCAACCATAAATATTTCAAATACGATCATGTTGAGCAAGGAAAAAGACAAGTAGGGTCTACATTCAAACCTTTTGTATATGCAACAGCAATTAATCAATTAAGATTGTCGCCTTGTGATAAATACCCGAATATACCCTATACAATTCCCAAAGGAAAATATGGAATTCCTGAAGCTTGGACGCCTAAAAATTCAGGAAAAGAATACGGGGGAGAACTAACATTAAAAGAAGCTTTAGCAAAATCAGTCAACGTAATTTCTGCTAGATTGATTGACATGGTAACTCCAGCCAATGTAGCACGGCTAGCACAATCAACAGGGATTGAAAGCAAGATTGTAGCGAATCCTTCAATTGCCTTAGGATCTGTAGAATTATCACTAATGGAAATGACAAGTGCCTATGCTACTTTTGCCAACAAAGGGTTAAGAGTAGAGCCTAACATGCTAACAAGAATTGAAGACAAAAATGGAACTGTTCTTGCAGAATTCACGCCTAAGACAAAAGAAGTAATGAGCGAAGAATCTGCTTACGTTGTTTTAGATTTATTAAAAGGTGTAACCCTTGCAGGATCTGGAGTTAGACTCAGAATGTCAGAACACTATTATAAAGACATCATTACTGGTTTTCCGTACAAATTTACAAACCCTATTGCTGGAAAAACAGGAACAACACAAAACCATACCGATGGTTGGTTTATGGGTGTCGTACCTAATTTAGCCACTGGAGTTTGGACTGGAGGTGAAGACAGAGCGATTCATTTTGAGAAAATTGCTGAAGGACAGGGAGCTACGATGTCTCTGCCAACTTGGGCTTTGTTTATGAGGAAACTATATGCAGACCCCGCACTGAATATTAGTCAGGAAGATTTTGAAAGACCCGAATATGTCGGGATAAATCTAAACTGTGGTAAAGAACCCACAGATGAAGAAAAGAAAAAGAAGGTTGAACCTAAAGAAGATGATACAGATTTTTAACTCTGAATTGTTATCTCGAACGTATCACACTGAGCCTGTCGAAGTGGAGTCGAGAGGTTAGTATCTCAGAAAACAGATAATATGATTAACAAAAAAGTAAATAATGTTCAAGAAGCTTTAGAAGGAGTTGAAAGCGGAATGACATTAATGTTGGGTGGATTTGGATTGAGTGGAATTCCTGAAAACTCTATAGCTGAATTGGTGAAATTGGGAATCAAAGATGTAACCTGTATTTCTAATAACGCTGGAGTAGATGATTTTGGTTTAGGCTTGTTATTACAACACAAACAAATCAAGAAAATGATTTCTTCTTATGTAGGAGAAAACGATGAATTTGAAAGACAAATGCTGTCTGGAGAATTAGAAGTTGAATTAACACCTCAAGGAACCTTAGCGGAGAAATGCAGAGCAGCACAAGCTGGTTTTCCTGCATTTTACACACCTGCTGGTTATGGAACCGAAGTAGCCGAAGGGAAAGAAACTCGTGAGTTTGATGGAAAAATGTATGTGCTTGAGCCTGCTTATAAAGCCGACTTTGCCTTTGTAAAAGCATGGAAAGGAGACGCAGCTGGAAACTTAATTTTTAAAGGGACTGCTCGTAACTTTAATCCATGTATGTGTGGTGCAGCAACAATTACAGTAGCTGAGGTTGAAGAACTAGTTCCTGTAGGAGAATTAGATCCTAATCACATTCATATACCTGGAATTTTCGTACAACGAATCTTCCAAGGAGAAAAATACGAGAAGCGAATAGAGCAAAGAACAGTTAGACAAAGAAGTTAGTTATGTTAGATAAAAATGGGATAGCTAAAAGAATAGCAAAAGAAGTACAGAACGGTTACTATGTAAACTTAGGAATAGGAATTCCTACATTGGTTGCTAATTTTGTAAGAGATGATATTGAAGTAGAATTCCAAAGTGAAAATGGAGTTTTAGGGATGGGACCTTTTCCTTTTGAAGGAGAAGAAGATGCCGATGTTATCAATGCAGGAAAACAAACGATTACAACCATGCCTGGAGCAAGTTTCTTTGATTCTGCAATGAGCTTTTCAATGATTAGAGGGAAGCATGTCGATTTAACAATTTTAGGAGCCATGGAGGTTGCTGAAAATGGAGATATCGCTAACTGGAAGATTCCTGGGAAAATGGTGAAAGGAATGGGTGGCGCGATGGATTTAGTGGCATCTGCCGATAATATCATTGTGGCTATGATGCATGCGAACAAAAGAGGTGAATCAAAATTACTTAAAAAATGTTCTTTACCCTTAACTGGGGTTGGATGTGTAACTAAAGTGGTGACAAATTTGGCTGTTCTAGAAATTAAGAACAATCAATTTCATTTATTAGAAAGAGCACCAGGTGTTTCTGTTGAAGAGATTCAAAATGCAACAGAAGGAACCTTAATCATTAATGGTGAAATTCCCGAAATGAACATTTAATAGAAGAGTATGAAATTCGCTAAATATTATTTTTTAATTTTCCCACTACTGATTTTAGTGTTTGGATTAATTATATACAAAGTGCTAGGATATGAGCCTAACTTTTTTACAATCATCACCAATATAGGAGTCGCTTTTATATTGTCTCCAAGAGTAAAAACTTTCGAAACACAATCAGGAACTAAAGAACAAGTAACTTGGTTGTTCTTAAAGAAATCAAGAATTATAAGTTAAATGAAAATAATTTCCTACAACGTCAACGGAATTAGAGCGGCCATCAAAAAAGGATTTTTAGATTGGTTGCAACAAGCAAATCCAGATGTTATCTGTATTCAAGAAACTAAGGCACAACAAGACCAATTGAATCCGATGGATTTTGAACTAGCAGGTTACTCGCATCAATATTGGTTTTCGGCACAAAAGAAAGGATATTCTGGGGTAGCAGTTTTTTGTAAAGAAAAACCGAATCATGTAGAGTATGGAACAGGCATTGAAACCATGGATTTTGAAGGAAGAAACTTACGCGTAGATTTCGATGAGGTTTCAGTAATGAGCATGTATTTGCCTTCTGGAACAAATGATGCCCGATTGAATTTTAAGTTCAATTATATGGCTGAAATCAAAGAATATGCAGCTAAATTGAGAAAAGAGGTTCCTAATTTAGTGATCTGCGGAGATTATAATATCTGTCACGAAGCAATAGATATTCACAATCCAAAAATGAAAGGAGTTTCAGGGTTTTTGCCTGAAGAACGTGAGTGGCTTGGCAGTTTTATTGATAGTGGATTTACAGATAGTTTTCGTCATTTAAATAAAGAAAGACAAGAATTTTCTTGGTGGAGTTACAGAGCAAATTCTAGAGCTAATAATAAAGGGTGGCGATTGGATTACGCAATGGTTTCAGAGCCTATAAAAGATAAAATCTCAAGAGCTTATATTTTACCAGAAGCAAAACATTCCGACCATTGTCCGATTGTAGTTGAATTGGATATTTAATATGAAGCAAATAAAAAAATATAACGCACTATTTCTTTTTTTGATGACAACAGCTTTGGTTGCTCAGGTTCAAAAAGACTCTGTTGTTGTTGCCAAAGATTCTATAACTGAAATTAGTCAAGAAGATTTGTTTTCTGATGGAGACATTAAATTAATTGATAGTTTGCTCATCGATGCAAAATTTAAATCTCCTTTATACAATACAGGACAATATTTTATTAAAAATATAGATAGTGTTAAAATTACTTCTGATAATTTATTGGCAGAGGTTCTAAAAGAAAGATTGGCAAAAATCAATTCACAAACACCTTTTCATATTGCATATAATCCTGCGTTAGAGAAAGTAATTAAATCATATTTAAAGCACCGAAAAAAATACTATCCTAGCTTGATCGCTAAAGCTCAGTATTATTTTCCAATGTTTGAAAAATATTTAGACCAATATGACATTCCTTTAGAGATGAAATATTTGGCAATTGTCGAATCTACATTAGATCCAAAGGCAAGATCCAAAGTCGGAGCAACAGGTTTGTGGCAGTTTATGTATCAAACAGGAAAGCAATACAAATTAAAAGTGAGCTCTTATGTAGATGAGCGACAAGACCCTATAAAAGCAACGATTGCAGCTTGTGAATATTTAAGTGATCTCTACACTATTTTTGGGGATTGGGATTTAGCTCTTGCTGCCTATAATTCTGGACCAGGAAATGTGACAAAAGCAATTAGAAGATCGGGAGGGTATAAGAATTATTGGAATATCCGTCCTTTTTTGCCAAAGGAAACAGCTGGGTATGTGCCAGCGTTTTATGCTACAATGTATTTATTTGAGTACGCGAAAGAACATCAATTAGGTTCTGATACTCCTAAAATATATCATTTTGCTACAGATACAATTCATTTAAAAAGAACTGTAAGCTTCGATCAAATTTCTGAAACTACTGGGATTAATGTAGAAGTGTTGCAATTTTTAAACCCTTCGTATAAATTAGATATCATTCCACACATAAAAGGTAGAAACTATATATTGAAGCTTCCAAAGGAATCAACAATCACTTTTTTAAGCAAAGAATCAGATTTATATGCATTAGCAGATGCTGATGATGCCAAGCGAGAAAAACCACTACCTAAGTACTTTGAAATGGACAAACGGATTCGTTATAAAGTACGTAATGGAGATTATCTCGGAAAAATAGCAAATCGCTATGGAGTAAGGGTTAGCGATATTAAAAGGTGGAATGGATTACGCAATAATAATTTAAAAATAGGACAACGATTAAGTATTTATCCTAAACGACTTAGAATTCCAAAAAATACTTCATCAAAAGCAAAAAGTAGTCAGCCTAAAGGAGATTATACAGTATATGTAGTTAAAAAAGGAGACTCGTTATGGATCATATCTAAAAAATTTCCTAAAGTTTCCATAGAACAAATTAAAAAGTGGAACAATATTTGGAGTGCTAAGTCCATCAAGCCAGGAACTAAATTAAAAATATATAAAAGCTAATCAGATGAGAAAAATAGTATTGAGCCTTTTAATAACTACGTTATTTATTTCATGTGGAGACAAAGGAAAAATGATTCTACCGAGATCTGCAGGATCATTCAATAAAGTTTTGGTTGTTTCTAAAGGGAGTTTATGGCAAGGAGAAGTAGGTGATGAAATTAGAAATTCTTTTAGCGAATTATTAGTCGGATTACCTCAGCCAGAAAAAACATTATCTCTAGCTCAAGTTGGACCTAATGGGTTTAATACAATGATGAAGAATAGTAGGAATATTATGGTTATTGAAGTTAGTGATGAAGAAAATTTTACAACTCTTTATAATAAATATGCCACTCCTCAGACAGTAGTTTATATTTCCGCAAAAGATAAAGAAGGGTTAAGATTGATGATTGAAAAGAATCATAAAAAAATTATCAAGACATTTAAAGATTCAGACATTAGACTTCTTCAGAATGTTTTCGCTAAAAAAAGATTGGATGACTCACAATATAAAACCTTTCAGAATTTAAAGATCTCCTTAACAATTCCAGAAGAATTTAGAACGGTAGATGATACAGGTGATTTTCTTTGGTTAAGACAACACTTATCTAGTGGAATTGCTAGAGGAGCAGGGAGTAATAATATTTTAGTGTATTCTTTACCTCTAGATGACAAAACCGAAACATCAGATAATATTATAGCAATGAGAGATGCTATAGGAGAAAAATATATTCCAGGATCAAGAGAAGGAATGTATATGATTACCGAAGCAGCATATACGCCATTTACATTAGAAACAAAGTTAAAAGGATTAAAAACCTTTGAAACTAGAGGAACATGGGAAATGAAAAATAACTTCATGGCTGGACCTTTTTTAAATTATGCCATGGTAGATAAAAAGAACAACCGCCTTTTGGTTGTAGAAGGTTTTACATATGCTCCGTCTGTAAATAAACGTGAATTTGTTTTTGAATTAGAAGCGATTGCAAAGTCGATCAATTTCAATTGATAATTAAAAAATATTAAGTCCTAAACCGAAGCTATTGTTTCGGTTTTTTTATACTCTTCTGTAAACCAAAACGTTATTTTGGTATATTTGATTATTAACCAAAACTTTTTTATCATGGAAATGAACTTTTTAATTTTAGCCTTAGCAGCTTTAATACCTTTAGTTATGGGCTTTATTTGGTATGGACCTATGCTGTTTCAAAAAGCATGGATGAAACAACTGGGATTCACTGAAGAATCAATGAAAGGCGGGAATATGGGTTTGATATTCTTTTTATGCTTTGTTTTTAGCTTTTTGTTAGCTCTTATTTTACAGACTATAGTAATTCATCAAATGGGTGTTTACTCAAGTTTAATTGAATCTGGCGCTACAGAATTACAAGGGGATGTTCTTACTTATTACAATGATTTTATGGCGAAGTATGGTAGTAACTATAGGACATTTAAACATGGTGCATTCCATGGAGCTTTGGCAGGAATATTCTTAATCACACCTGTATTAGCTACTCAAGCTATGTTTGAAAAGAAAACAGTAAAATATGTTTTAATTAATGCAGGTTACTGGATTGTTACTATTGCATTAATGGGAGGGATTATCTGTCAGTGGGGATAATTTTAAAAACAAAAAAATTAAAAACCTCGCTTTAAGCGAGGTTTTTTGTTAATATCCTATCTTGTTTCGAACCCTTTGTAATACTTCTTGAGCAACTTTACGAGCTTTTTCAGCACCAATTTCTAGTGCACTATCAATTTCATGTTTATTCTCCATATAATGATGATATCGTTCTCTGACAATAGCAAATTTGTCTAGAATTAATTCATACAGCTCTTGTTTGGCGTGCCCGTAACCATAATTACCTCCTTCATACTTAATTCTCATTTCAGATACTGCTGCTTCAGAAGCGATTAACTTATATAAAGCAAAGACATTGTCAGTATCAGGATTCTTTGAATCTTCCATTGGAGTACTGTCTGTTTTAATAGACATTATCTGTTTCCGTAATTTTTTATCGGGTAAGAATATATTAATGACATTGTCTCTAGATTTACTCATTTTTTGGCCATCTGTGCCAGGGACTAATTTTGTATGTTCTTGAACTTTTGCTAGTGGTGGAACTAGCGTGTCACCTATCAGATTGTTTATTCTATTAGCAACATCTCTTGAAATCTCTAAATGTTGTAACTGATCTTTTCCAATAGGAACAATCTCAGCATCGTATAGTAATATATCAGCAGCCATTAACATTGGATATGTAAAAAGACCAGAATTTACATCCGAAAGACGATCTGATTTGTCTTTAAAACTGTGAGCTAAAGTTAACCTTTGGTATGGAAAATAGCAGCTTAAATACCAAGTCAACTCAGTAACTTCAGGAATGTCACTCTGTCTATAAAAGACAGTTTTATTGATGTCTAATCCGCAAGCCAGCCATGTAGCAGCCGTGCTATAAGTATTTTCTCTTAAAAGATTTCCATCTTTTATTTGAGTTAATGAATGCATATCTGCAATAAATAAAAAGGATTCGTTGTTAGGATCATTGGCCATTTCTATGGCAGGAAGAATAGCACCTAAAAGATTCCCAAGATGAGGTGTTCCTGTACTTTGTACACCAGTAAGTATTCTTGACATTATTCCAATTTTGTTCTAGCAAAAATACAGTTTTCATGATAAAATGAGTCAAACAAAAGAATATTACTACATTCGCTTTCATGAACTGGATAAAGATTCCTTTTTTATTGATTTGGAGAGTTTGGTTTTACCTTTTAATGACCATTACCATTATTATGATGATTCCTTTTCTGTTAATTCTAACGGCTAAAGAAAGTTATTATTCGGTTTTTTGGAAACTTGTAAGAGCTTGGTCTTATATTTTGGTTTATGGAATGGGTTTTCGAATTAAGAAGCAAATCGATCAAAAACTCGACAGAAATCAGAGTTATATGTTTTGTCCAAATCATGCTTCTTTTTTAGATCCTTTTGTACTTATTATATTGAGTAAAAACCCAATTGTATTTGTGGGAAAAAAAGAATTGGTAAAAATTCCAATTTTTGGATTTTTTTATAAGAGAGTTGTCATCATGGTAGATAGAAGCAATCCTAAAAGTAGGAAAAGGGTTTTTGAAATGGCAAAAAAGAGATTACAAGGCGGTACCAGTATTGGAATTTTTCCTGAAGGACTGGTACCAGATGAAGATGTAATTCTCGCTCCATTTAAAAAAGGAGCTTTTAGTTTAGCAATAGAATATCAAATTCCTATAGTGCCACAAACATATTATGATGGAAAAAGATTGTTTTCGTGGAATTTTTTAAAAGGAGGGATGGGGACATTTAGAATTAGACAGCATGAATTTATAGAAACCAAAGGATTAAAATCAAATGACCTTGAAGAACTCAAAGAGAAAACATTTCGAGTTATCTACAATGAATTGTCATCAGATGAGTTGTATATGAAAGATACCAACCATAAAATATGAAAGAAGACTTAATTCATAGATATTCTAAAAGTGAAGAGCGTTTAAACATTCTTACTCATGCATTAGGATTGCTTTTAAGCGTTATAGGACTCCCTTTTTTAATTATCAAGGCACTTAATTTCGATGGTTTTTTAAAACCTACTAGCTTAATTATTTATGGATTAAGTATGATTGTGTTATATGCGGCATCTACATTTTATCATGCAGCAAAAGAAGCGAAGTTGCGCAGGAAACTAAATATTTTTGATCACGCCGCTATTTATATCCTAATTGCAGGAACATACACACCTTTTACTATTATTGTTTTAGAAGGTGTAACTGGATGGATTTTGTTTGGATTAACTTGGTTTTTTGCTCTTGTAGGAGTTGTAATGAAATTATTTTATACAGGGAGATTTGACAAACTCTCAACTGTTATGTATGTATTAATGGGCTGGCAAATTGTTTTTGCGATCAACCCATTGATGAAAAGTTTATCTTCAAATGGATTAAATTTTTTATTTGTTGGAGGTGTTTTTTACACAATTGGAGCTATACTTTACTCTATAAAAAAATTACCTTATAACCATGCAACCTTCCATATTTTTGTTCTTTTAGGAAGTTTTAGTCATTTTTTCAGCATCTATTTTTACATTTAATGTAAAGAAAGGTTCTTTTTTTTAAACTTTATTTAACAATTGAGGCAACTTCTTCTATAAAGTTAAAAAGTAAACCTATGTTAATTCTAGATTACATAAAATTTATCGAAACATTTGTGAATCAGTAAAAAAGATTTATATTTGCGTACCTGAATGCGAGAAGCAATTCAAACGTTTAGGTATTATAAATCTTATTTTAGGGGGTAGGTTTATTAAATTTCCTCGAACTTTCAGTTCGAGGTTTTTTTATGCCAATATTTGAAGGGCTGCTTACTCAGATTAGAATTGTAGTATTTTTCATCACCTGTAACTTCTTCTCCCAAATAAATGGGTTTCGAAAACGAATTGTTTTTATCGGTCAATTCAATTTCAGCGATAATTAAATTTAAGTTTTCTCCGAGGAATTCATCAATTTCAAAAATATGATTCTCGACCTTATGATAATATCTGTATTTTTCAATAATTCCTTCTTCACATAAACTCATTAACTGACTAGCTTCTTCTACTAAAATTTCCTTTTCCCATTCGTATCGAGTTGTACCATCTTTAGAAGATTTTCCTTTGATTGTCAAAAATGCTTTATCGTCGATAATTCTAATTCTTACTACTCTATTCTTATCAGAATTTAGAAATCCTTGTTTAATATATTTCTTTTGAAAACTTAAAGTTTTGTATTCAGAATTTACTACCAAAAATTTTCTCTCGATTTCTAAGCCCATAAAGAATAGTTAAGTGTACTAATGTAAAGGATTTCTCGTTATTGTTCAAAGAAATAAATATCTTTGAAATTAAATCTTTATATGCGAAAAGTATTTCTCCTTTTATGTTTTCTGACTACAAATTTGATAACGGCTCAAGTTGATTATAGTAGCTCTTGGGAAGACTTTTTTTCCTATAACAATGTAAAGGATTTTGTAAAAGTAGATGATGTCATTTACGCATTGTCAGATAATGCAATTTTTACATATAATATTACAAGCCAAGAGACAAATAAACTTTCTTCTGTACAAGGGTTGTCTGGAGAGACAACAACTTCAATACACTATAGTAGAGCAGCTAACAGATTGGTCATTGGCTATGAAAATGGATTGATAGAAGTAGTTGATGAAGATGGTAGCATTACAATATCGGCAGACATTGTAAGTTTCAATCAATCTGGAGAAAAAAGCATCAATCATATTTATGAAAATTCAGGAACATTGTATTTATCAACACCTTTTGCAATTGTTGAGTATGATATTGACCGATTAGAATTTGGAGATACTTTTTTTATAGGGAATAACTCGACCGATTTAAAAATCAATCAGATAACAGTATACAATGATCGCATTTATGCAGCTACTGAAGATGGTATTTATAATGCAGATGTTAATAATTCTAATTTAATTGATTTTAATAATTGGCAACAAGAGTTTGCTGGAGACAATTATAGTAAGATTACTGTTTTTAATAATCGATTATTTATGGTTTCTGGTACTAGATTAGATGAAATAGTAAACAGTAGCCCTGTTCTTGTTAGAAATTTTTCTGAAACAATTGAAGGCTTAAAGGAATCTAGCACGCATCTAACAGTGGCGCTTAGTAAATCTTTGACTTCTTTTAATTTATCTTTAAATCAAGTGTTACAGCTTACTGCAAATGATCCATTCGATTATAGGTTAAACAATGCTTTTGTTGAAGATAATCATTTGTATTTAGGAACACAAGAATTTGGTATTTTGGCTTCAATGGTTTCAGATTCTGTAAATTTTTCAGAGATACATCCACAAGGACCTATCTCAAATGATGTTTTTTCTTTAAGTGCACAAAACAATCACTTATGGGTAGTCTATGGAGGTTACGCTTTCAACTTCGCTCCAATTCAAAGAGGGTTAGGATATAGTCATTTTGATGGAGAAAATTGGGTAACGAATAACTACTCTACAATTAACCCCTTTCCAGATTTGGTTGATGTAACGATAGATCCTGATAATGATAATAGAGCTTTTATTGCTGGGTTTGGAGATGCTAATGGAGCGAGTTTAGCTAATACAATAAATGGGGGAGGTCTTTTTGAGATTGTTAATGATGAAATTTCTAATTTTTATAATCATTTAAACAGTGATTTAGAAGATATTGTACCTACTGACCCAAATCGTGTAACTATAAGAATTAGCGGAAGTACTTTCGATTCACAAGGAAATCTTTGGTTAACAAATATTGGAGTTCAAAATGAATTAAAAAAATTTTCAGGAGGATCTTGGTCTAGTTTTGATATTAGTTCCGTAAAAGTGAAAGATGCTTTTGGTCTTACTGAAATAACTACAGATAGAAGTAATAATGTTTGGATTGGATCTAGAGGTGATGGAGTGATTGTATTTAATGAAAACGGAAACAGATTAAGAGCTTTAGGGACGACGCCTACTCAAGGAAGCCTACCCAATGCAAATGTGAAAACAGTTGCAGTGGATAGCGATAATAGAATCTGGATTGGTACCATATCTGGATTGGTAGTTTTTAATAATGCATCAGGTGTTTTTGATGCAAGTGCAGTAGATACTCAACCTATTATTATTTTAGATGATGGTGTTCCTCGAAGATTATTAGGAGAACAAACTGTAAATTCTATTGTAGTAGATGGTGCAAATAATAAATGGTTTGGAACCGATAATGGAGGGGTTATTTATACAAACCCTAGTGGTCAAAGAACAATAGCTGCTTTTAGTACAGAAAATTCACCATTGCCATCCAATAGGATTTCAAAAATAGCGGTAGATAAAGCATCAGGGAAAGTATTTTTTGCCACAGACAAAGGAATAGTAGCTTATAATAGCAATGTATCTCCGTTTGGAGAAACTTTAGGAGAGGTATATGCATATCCTAATCCTGTTAGAAAATTCCATAACACAGTTACTATAGATGGGAGACATGGCACTAGCTTACCTCGAGGGACCAATGTTAAGATTTTAGATGTTGCAGGAAATTTAGTGTATGAAACAAATGTTGTTGAAGGACAAGAACTACAAGGAGGTAAAGTAGTTTGGGATAAAACCAATCTTGCAGGAAGAAAAGTTGCTTCTGGGATCTATATCGTTGTCCTTGCAAACGAAGACGCTTCAGAGACTTCAACGACTAAAATAGCAATTATTAATTAATGGCAATTATATCTACAGAAGCCATTGTAATTAGTGCTATAAAGTATAGCGACACAAGTTTAATTGCTAAATTATATACCAGAGAAACCGGACTTACTTCTTATATGATAAAAGGAGTTTTAAAATCTAAAAAAGGAAAGTTAAAGGCGGCCTATTTTCAACCTTTAACGCAGTTAAATATTATTGCGAGTCATCAAGAGAAAAGAAGTTTACAGTCTATTCGTGAGGCTCAAGTAATAAATATGTATAGTACAATTTATACAGATATTGTAAAACAATCTGTAGTATTATTTCTATCTGAGATGATATCAAATTCAATTCAAGAAGAAGAAACCAATGAATTACTCTACGATTATATTGAGCGTTCATTTCTTTGGTTAGACTCTCATGATAATATTTCTAACTTTCATTTGCTTTTCTTATTGAATTTTACAAAGTTTTTAGGTTTTTATCCAGATGCTATTCATGAAGAGAAAAAAGGATTTCATTTAATAGAAGGAGTATTTACAGATCAGCTTAACGAAAAAGAAGTCATTAAAGGGCATGAATTTACTCAGTTTAAAAAGCTATTAGGCATACATTTTGATAGTATAGAATCTATAAGTTTTTCTAAAAAAGAAAGACAAGATTTATTACAAATGTTAATTCGATATTTTGAGTTACATTTGGGCGGATTTAAAAAACCTAAATCTTTAGAAGTTTTAGAAACTGTGTTTAGTAGATGAGGACGATAGGATATTTTATACTTTTTTTGATTACATTTTCATCTTTTGCTCAAGAAGTAAAAGTCTTGGATAAAGAGACAGGGAAACCAATTAATAATGTGAATGTTTTTAACGAAACACAATTATTTAGTTCTTATACGCAAGAAGACGGTAAGGTTGATATTACTCAAGTAAAAGATGGTGAAATCTTGATTTTTTCGCATATTTCTTATGCTATTAAAAACATCAAAAAATCAAACCTTCAAAAAAATAATTACATTTTATATTT
>Ga0115559_1000290_pt1 | contig 34800 bp, 36 predicted proteins | sample COGITO_mtgs_1105_3_FD_87281 | JGI IMG/M metagenome (GOLD analysis project Ga0115559, IMG submission 87281) | Pelagic marine microbial communities from North Sea - COGITO_mtgs_110506 | ecosystem: Environmental > Aquatic > Marine > Epipelagic | place: Germany:Helgoland, sampling site Kabeltonne... | reverse complement strand
TTAATTTATACAATGAAATAAGATTACATTTATCTTTAGACTATAAAACACCGAATATGGTATATTTAAAAACAGCATAAATTCAATTTTAACCTGTAGCCATATTTCAGGACAAGACATTTGAAATGAACAAATTTCTCATAACTATTCAAGGATTCTTCATTAACTCAAAAACATATAAACGAAAAAAATCGTCTAATTAGTTGTAGTATTAAGAATAATACTCTATAAACTTAACAAATAAGTACAAAACCCTTTCCATGTATATTTTTAATTTCTATGGATTTATCACGACTTAAATATTGTCGCAATTTTGAAATAAACACATCCATGCTTCTTCGATTGAAATAATCATTATCACCCCATATTTTTTTTAATGTCTCATCTCTTGAAACAATTTGATTTTTATTTTTGCATAGCTCGGCTAAAATCAAAGATTCTCTTTCAGTTAATCGCTGAATGTTATGATCAACTTGTAGTATTTGATTTGAATGATCGAAGGTGTAGTTCCCAATTGAATAGACTTCTTGATTAGTTTGAGTACTCCGCTTTAAAATCGCATGAATTCGTGCAATTAATTCTTCTTCATCAACTGGTTTCACCAAATAATCATCTGCTCCTAACTTAAAAGCTTTTAGTTTATCAACTTTTAACGATTTTGCAGTTAAGAATAATAATGGTATTTTTTTTGAAATATTTCTGATGTGTTTTGCAACTTCGAATCCATCTCTTAAAGGAAGCATTAAATCCAAAATACATATGTCTGCATCTGTAAAATGATCTATCGCTGTTTGTCCATTTATTTCAAGTTGAACTTTGAAGTCGTGTAATTCTAAGTATTCTTTCAGGATGTATCCCAAATTGGTGTCATCTTCTACAAGATAGATTTTTTTCATATTACTGGAAATTCTATTTTTATTTGAGTTCCATTTGTACTTTCGACCGAAACTGAACCATTAAATTTTTCTACAATCATTTTCACATATGATAGACCAAGACCAAACCCTTTTATGTTATGAATATTTTCTGTGTTCACTCTAAAAAATTCATTAAATATATTCTTTTGATCCTTTTTTGAAAGTCCAATCCCATTATCTGCAAACACTATAGTAACTTGTCTTTCAGTGCTTTTTGTGCTTATATTAAAGTCTAAGTTTTTATCTGAATATTTCAAAGAATTATCAAAAATATTATATATCACATTTTTCAGATGTAATGGATCAATTTCTATATGATAATTTGTTGCATTTAATGTTTTTGAAATCGTTGCATTCTCGTCAATTAATTTTAATTCTTCGCAAAGAATATTGAGAATGTTATGAACATCAACAACTTCCTTCAAAAATTCTATTTTTTCAGATTTTAATAAACTCATTTCTAATACTCGTTTTACATTATGTTTTAACCGTTCATTTTCACTATAAATAAGGTTTAAATACTTTTTTAGTTTTTCATTTTTATCAAACACATCAAATTTAAACATTGTTTTAGCTGCAATAGAGATCGAAAATATTGGAGTTTTTAACTCATGAGTCATATTATTTATAAACTGTTCCTTCATTTTAGAAAGTCTATTTTGTTTTATTAAAGTGAAAATAGTGTAGTAAGATGATACAATTAACAAGCTTGTAAAAATAAACGATACCAAAATTTGAATCCATATCTTTTGAAGATGATAACTCAGATTATAATCAGGAAAACCAAGTTTTATAATAATATTATTTGTTCTCAAACGTATAACGTATTCAGATTCGAAATCACCTCCCAAAACAAATTCAGGTTCAGACTTATAATAGATTGAATATCTAACATTCTTCAATTCGGAAAGCGTAGCTATTTTTTCTTCGAGTAATGGAAAGGTTTCTTTATAACGTTTCTCTGAAAGTAATAAATTAAACTCTTCAGGAAGCTTATCTCCAGGATCTAAAGCTTCTCTAATTTTTCTTAAAAGTAGCGAAACATCATTTTTGAAAAGACCTTTTTTCGTTTCATATGTTGTTATTAGGAATAACATTTGAAACACAATTAAGACTATCAGTGAAATAGTTGTTATGCTATATAGAATTTTTATTTTATTCATTGTTAACCCTTAATTAGATTTAACAATATACATTTTTTCATTAAACAATAAGGTACTTAACATTTTACTAACACTGTTTAACTTCTTGTTAACCTCTCATTAACCCACATTCATAAAAATGACTTATATCTTTGGCTTTTAGCAATTTAAAAGTTCTTATTATGAAAACACTACTTGTTACAATTACAATCTTCCTTTTTACCATTACGGCAAATGCTCAAAAAGAAGGAACAGAAAACAAAGCAATTAAAAAAACAATTTTAAACTATATTGAAAATTTTTTTGAAAACAACTTTGATGAAATGAATAAATCATTGCATCCTCGACTTTCAAAAAGAGGTTTAAATCAGAACGGTACTACGTTAAGCGGTGATTTTCCTCCTAGAAAATTAAAAGAACTTATGTCAACGAAACCAAAGTTTGTATTAAAACGTCAAAACAACGTTGTAGAAAATATTTCCGTCTTTGGAAATATGGCTAGTGCATCACTATTAACGGGATACCCTAACGTTAGATGGGTTGAATATATTCATCTTGTAAAACTAGGTGGTGATTGGAAAATGATTAATGTGTTTTGGGAATTCGAAAAGAAGAAACAGTAAAGTCAGTATATAAAGCTGTATAAGTTTTATGGAGTGACTAAGTAATAAACGTTTAACCTCTTGTTAATCCACACTCTCAAAAAAGACATATACATTTAATAATCAATAAATTACATTAAAAAACTCTTTATGAAACACTTTTATATTCTATATGTAGTTATAACACTTACCTGTTCTCAATCAACGATCAGTTCTCAATCAACTTCAAGTAAAATTAATGAAGTAATGAAGTTATACCATGAATACGGTTTGTTTTCAGGAGCAATTTTAGTTGCTGAAAATGGAAAACCCGTTTATCAAAATTCGTTTGGTTTGGCCAATTTAGAATTGGATGTACCTCATACGTCTGATATGAAATTTGTCATTGGGTCGATGACAAAACAATTCACGGCTGTATTAATTTTACAGATGGTAGAAAACGGAAAAATGAAGCTCGATGATCCTATTATTAAACACATTCCAAACTATCCAACCACACGTGGAAATGATATTACAATACATCATTTACTGAGCCATTCTTCAGGCTTGCATCATTGGGGAGGCATTGATGGCTTTATAGGAAGTAAAGATCTACATCATTATGAAAAAGATTCCATCATGAATTTGTTTACAACTTTAAAGGAACGAAATAAACCAGGCGAAAGGTTCAGATATAGTAGCATTGGGTATTATCTACTTGGAATAGCCTTAGAAAATGTGTCAGGAAAAACATATAAAGAGTTACTTCAAGAGAAAATATTTGATCCATTAAAGATGGTAAACTCTTCATTATATAATTCTAACGAAATCATAAAAAACAAAGCAACTCCTTATCGCTACAATTTTCTTACTGCTAAATATGATAATGCTGAATATAGAGACCCTTCAACGACATTTTCAACTGGAGGAATCATAACTACAACTAATGATTTGTTAAAATGGGATCAGGCACTTTACACTAATAGTTTATTATCAAAAAGTTCTATTGAGTTATTATTAAAACCAAATTTCGATAGATATTCATACGGATTTAACGTGAATCTTAGAGGTCAGCATTCTGATTTAAATGTCAGATGGCATGGTGGTTTAGTAACAGGCTATAGGTCTCAAATTGTTCGATTAATCGATGAAAATAAAACAATTATTTTTCTTACAAATAGAAGAGATACTGATGCAAATGGAATAACAAATAAACTAGTTAGTATTCTTTTTAATAGAGAATATGAATTGCCTAAAAAATCATTATTCAAATTAATATTAGAAAAAACAGCAAATGAATCTGTTGAAGGTGCAATTTCTGAAGTGAATCGTTTGCATAAAATTAAACCTGAAAACTATTCATTAAACGATATACAAATTATTCGCGCTGGATTAGAATTAAAAAGTGATGGTGCTTATAATAAGGCTATAAAATTAATGGAGGCTGCCTTGGAACTTTATCCAGAGACATCATATAAAATATTTTCACTCTTTCAAATTGCTCAATGTTATTCTGAATTAAAAAACAGTAACAAAGCTAACGAGTTTGCTAAAAAAGTATTGGCAATTGATGAGAATCATCAAGGTGCGAAAAATCTTTTGACAGAACAATAGTAAAAGCAGATCGAGTTCAATTGCTGTTGCATGTAAAACAATTTGGAATTACAATGAAAAAAACGAAACATATTATAACGTTATTATTACTGACTACTACATTAGTTTTTTCTCAAACTACAAAGATTAATCAACCAGTAGAAAATGATACAATAAAAATACTATTCATAGGTAATAGTTATTCCTATTTTAATAGCCTATCCCAACTTGTAAATGGCATGGCAAAGGATAAGTTTCCTTCTAAAATCGTTAAAACTAAAATGATTTCTCAAGGAGGAATAACTCTAAAAAAGCATTGGAAAAAAAGTAAGGCCTTAAATGAGATTAAAAAAGAAAAGTGGGATTTCGTTGTACTTCAAGAACAAAGTACTCTTGGAACGGGAGTATCTATTGATTCAAAAAATTATTTCGGCGAAATGGATACTTTTTTTGAATACGCTAGAAATTTTGATTCAGAAATAAAAAAGATTGGAGCTAAAACGGTTTTCTATATGACATGGGCAAAAAAAAATAGCAAAAAACAGCAAAAGTATCTAACCTATGCTTATATGACAATAGCAAAAAAACTCAATAGCCTTGTTGCTCCAGTAGGACTAGTTTGGGATAAACAACGTGATAATAATGCATTTGATTTATACATCTACGATGGTGCACATCCCTCTATTTATGGATCTTATTTGGCTGCAACAACTTTATTTGCAACCATATTTAAAACAAACCCAATTGGTCTTTCTGAAAAGATAGAGGGCTATAAATTAGAGAGCTCTGGAAGGCCATCAACTAAAATGGAAACTTTGGCTAGTATTACAAAAACTGATGCCAATACAATTCAAACTTCGACATGGAGTATTATTAATTCATTAAAAAAAACAAATGGTTATTTAGATATTACAGAACCTAAATTAGAATATTCCGTTCCAACTTTGCCTACAGGTATAAATATAACAAATAAAAACATTGAAGGTAGATGGTATGGGAAAACTAAATATTTACGCTCTAATAATATTGGTACAATCATAGACATTAAGAACTTAAAAGGTACATGGGAGGTTAATCTTCTACTTTATAGTCCTGATGAAGTAAATCGTATAAAAGCTGAAAACATTAAAATTGTTGGAGATAAACTATCATTTACTTATAAAGGCTTCAGGGAATCAGAGGTAAGCTTCATTCTTAATGGAAATGAACTTCTAGGAATATCTACATTAAAAATTGAAGATTATGTCTTTTATAATAATTGGAGACTCTCAAAAAATAAGATTCAAAATTCAATCGATTTAGAGGCTCATTCTAAACTTGTGGGGTCTCTTAATTCTAATATTGAAAAAATAGGTTATTTAAAAGCGATGTTAAATCAATATAAGGAGTATGGAAAATTGATAGGAGCAGAATATAAACCAATGTTAAATAACTTAAATACTAAAGGATATAATTTGTTGAATGCAGAAAAACTTCAAGAAGCTTTAAATATATTTGAATTAGCAATTGCTCTTTACCCTGAATCTGCAAATCCTTATGGTAGTTATGGTGAAGCACTAGTTAAATCAGGAAATAAAAAAAAAGCATTAGAGATGTATACAAAAGCTTATAGTATTGCAAAAAAAACTAATCATGAAAGTTTATCATATTTCAAAAAAAATATGATAAATTTAAAAAAAGAAATAGGTAATTAGGTTGTATCCAAAAGTTACCCTTATTAATGATCACATAAAAATGCTAAAGAAAACACTTTATAGTTATTATTCTAAAACCTCCGCTCAACGGCAAAAGGATTCAAATCTAATGATGATTTTTGTTTTCATAAAGAATCTTTTACCAAACAACAAGTAATCTACTGTTCTAGAGAATAAAAAATGAGTATCTTTAAGTAGACTCATTTTCATGAAAATACTACTTACAGGCGCAACTGGTTATATTGGTAAAAGAATCCTTCCATTGTTAATAAATGAGGGACATCATGTAATTTGTTGCGTGAGGGATATATCAAGGTTTCACCCTCCAAAATCTTTTGCAAATCACATCTCTATTATTGAGATTGACCTTTTAGATGAACTTTCTTTACACAAAATCCCTGATGATATTGATGTGGCTTATTATTTAGTACACTCGATGTCTTCATCTGGGAATTACCAATCGTTGGAGCATAAATCTGTTATTAATTTTCGGTATCAGCTTTCAAAAACAGCTGTAAAGCATGTCATTTATTTAAGTGGAATAGTGAATACTTCCAATCTATCCAAACATCTACTGTCAAGAAAATCTGTTGAAGATGAACTTCAAAAAGGAAGTTATCATCTAACATGTCTTAGAGCAGGAATTATTGTGGGGTCTGGAAGTGCCTCTTTTGAGATCATTAGAGATTTGGTTGAAAAACTCCCAATAATGATTACACCTAAGTGGCTTTTAACAAAATGTCAGCCCATAGCAATTAGAGATGTTCTTCGGTTTTTAACAGGTTGTTTACTCAACAAAAAAACCTACAATCGGAATTTTGATATTGGTGGAAGTGATATTCTAACCTATAAAGAAATGTTGCTTGGCTTTGCTGATGTTAGAAATTTAAAACGACTCATTATCATTGTTCCTGTAATGACTCCAAAACTGTCTTCCTATTGGTTGTATTTTGTAACCTCTACTTCTTATAAATTAGCGAGTTCTTTAGTGGATAGCATGAAAATTGAAGTCGTTTGTAGAAACGATGAAATCAATAAACTACTGAACATTCAACCTATATCCTACAAAGAATCATTGGTTCTTGCTTTTGATCGGATTGGAAATAACCAAATTAGCTCTAGCTGGAAAGATTCCTACGCGAGCAGTGGAATGAATATAAACATATCCGATTTTATTAAAGTTCCAGAATTTGGTTGCTTTATAGACAAACGAGTAATGAGTGTGGAAGATCGCACAGCATCAATAGAGAGAATATGGAGCATAGGAGGAGAGAATGGATGGTACTATGGAAATTGGCTTTGGAAACTTCGCGGTTATTTAGATAAACTGTTTGGAGGTGTTGGTTTAAGAAGAGGTCGTACAAGTCAAGTGGCTCTTTCACCGGGTGATTCTCTTGACTTTTGGAGAGTGCTATACGCTAATAAAAATGAAGGAAGATTGCTATTATTTGCAGAAATGAAACTCCCAGGAGAAGCATGGTTAGAGTTTAAAATTGAAGGAAATAATTTAATTCAAACTGCAACTTTTAGACCTTTAGGATTGGCTGGAAGACTCTATTGGTATGCGGTATATCCTTTCCATGGGCTAATTTTTAACGGAATGATTAAGAATCTTACAAAAGGATAACAGTCGAACATAAATTTACCTGTGTTCCTTGATTCAAAACTCACAGTAATTCCAACATTTTTATTATCTACATCAAAACCTCCTCTCAACATCAAAAGGACTCAAATCCAATGATGGCTTTTGTTCTGAAATAATTTCGGTAATTAGTTTTCCTGTGGCAGGTCCTAGACTCCAACCCATCATGGCATGTCCTGTGGCAATGGTTAGGTTTTTATATTTCGAAGAACGACCAATATAAGGCAATCCGTCTGGGGTAACAGGACGTAAGCCACATTGTGCCTCCGATTTTTCTTCCTCAGTAATTTGCAATCCTTTATAATAATCTTGTCCAGCTTTGGCAATGGCATTAACCCGAACAGGATTCATTTTATGATTAATGCCTGCAATTTCCATGGTGCCTGCAAAGCGCGTAAATCCGTCCATTGGAGTCACTGCTACTTTGGCTTCTAATAAAACCGTTGGCATGGTAATATTTGTTTCTCTTGGCACATTAATTCGGTAACCCTTCCCCGCTTGTAGTAGCATTTTTATTCCGAGTTTTTGAGTCAACAACGGACTCCAACTTCCTGCCGCCATCACAACCTCATCGGCCTGAACTTCTCTTTTGTCTGTGATGATTTTTGAAATCGTGCTGTTCGAAACTTCGATATCTTTCACCTCTTCATTTCCTAGAATTTCAACACCTTTGGTTTTCAAATAACTCAACATTTCTTTCATAAAGTCACCCGGTGTCATATGCGCATCGGAATGAAAATAGACAGCCCCTTTAACATCTAAATTGGCTTTGGGTTCTAACTCAGCAACTTGCTTCGCAGACAAGTTTTCTACTTTTAATCCGAGTTCCATCGCTTTTTGTCCCACTTCCCATTCTTCCTCGCCTGCTTTTTCATCTTTATAGGCCATTAACAAGCCTTTTCGTTCGTAGTGGAACTTCATGTCGCCCGAAGCTTTCATGTCTTCATACAGCTCTCTACTAAAGATGTTGATGTCTTTAATCACAGGAATGGATTGTACTACTTTCCTTTTATTTGCAGAACGTTTAAAGGCTAATCCCCATTTTATAAAATCGGCATCCAATCTAGGTTTCACGTAAAACGGACTCGCAGGATTCAACATCCATTTCAATCCTTTGGTAATAATTCCTGGTGCTGCCAACGAAATAATATGACTCGGTGTAATATAACCCGCATTCACATACGAAGCTCCGCTTGAAAAATCAGATTTATCAATAACTGTTACTTGATACCCTTCTTTTTGAAGATAGTATGCTGAAGATAATCCGATAATTCCGCCGCCTATGACAATAACTTTTTTCAATGATTTAATGTTTTGTTCCTGAGTTTTCTTGCTTTTGATATTTCTTATAAATATTTAAAAAGACCTCTCGACTCCGCTCGAGGTGACATCTTATGAATAATCTAAATTACCGAAAATCCGTGTGCATACGGATCGTCTTTATCATCAATAATAATGGTGTTGTATCCATAAATCTTTGCCCAACCTTTTACACTTGGAATTATTGCAGGAAAATCACCTATGTTCGTTTCTTCTTCTACGCATCCTACAAAAGTGCTTCCTATAAAGCTTTCATGAATATACTCCTCACCTTTTTTGAGTTTTCCTTTGGCGTGTAATTGTGCTAGTCGTGCCGATGTCCCTGTTCCACAAGGAGAACGATCGATGGCTTTCTCTCCATAAAATACGGCGTTTCTACCATCTGAATTTGGGTCGATTGTATTTCCTGTCCACAATAAATGCGTGACATCTCGAATGCTTTCATCTTCTGGATGAATGAATTGATCTGGGTATTTTTCTTTGATTCTATTTCTCACTACTTGAGAATATTGAACAATTTGACTTGCAGTAAAATCGTGAATTCCAGAGAAGTTCTTTTGAGGATCTACAATGGCATAAAAATTTCCACCATAAGCAACATCAAATGTAATTTCTCCTAATTCTGGGCATTCTACTGTTAAGTTTTCAGCCGCCAGATAACTCTTTACATTGACCAACTTTACCCAATCTACTTTATCTCCTGTTTGTTGGTATTCTATTTCTACCAAACCAGCTGGGGCTTCCATTCTAATTTTTCCAGGGATTTTAGGTGTGATTAAACCTTCTTCTAATCCAATAGTGATGGTTCCAATAGTCCCATGCCCACACATAGGCAAAGAACCCGATGTTTCTAAAAATAAAATAGCAAAATCATTTTCTGGATTGTGAGGCGGATATAAAAAAGAGCCGCTCATCATATCATGACCACGAGGTTCAAACATTAACCCAGTACGAATCCAATCGAACTCTTTAATAAAATGTTGTCGCTTTTCACTCATGGTATTTCCAACCAATGGAGGATGTCCACTTTTTACAACCCTTACTGGATTACCACAGGTATGTCCATCAACACATTCAAAAACTGATCTACTCATTTAATTTTTTATTGATGTAATTCCCAACTCTGGTTTCCAAAATTGATAAAGTAACCGTTCCTTCTCCTAAAATCACTTCATGAAAATCTCTCACATCAAATTTTTCTCCAAGATCCTCTTCAGTCTGCTTTCTGAGTTGTCTTATTTTTATTTCTCCAATTTTGTACGAAAGCGCTTGTCCTGGCCAAGAAATGTATCTGTCTGTTTCTGTAGTTACTTCATGAATAGACAATGCCGTGTTTGAAGCCATATAATCAATGACTTGCTGTCTAGTCCAGCCTTTTGCATGCAACCCAGTATCTACAACCAATCGACAAGCACGCCACATCTCGTAGGTTAACTTTCCGAATTTTTCGTAAGGTGTCGTATAGATTCCCATTTCATCTGCTAGCGTTTCTGTATACAAGCCCCAACCTTCTCCATAGGCAGACATGTACAATCTTCTTCTAAATGCTGGAATGGACTTAGATAATTCGTTATTTAATGAGATCTGTAAATGATGTCCTGGCACGGCTTCATGAGCTGTCAATGCCGGCATCGTATATAAGGTTCTGCTAGGTAAATTGTAGGTGTTTACCCAATAAAATCCTGCTGTTGTTTCGCTTCTTGAACCTGAATATCTTCCTGCGGTATATTTAGGTGCTATTGCCGCAGGCACCTCAACAACTCCATAAGGTTTTCTTGGCAATGTTTTAAAAAACTTAGGCAATTCTGCATCGATTCTTTTAGAGATATCTCTAGCATACATTAACAACTCTTTGGGTGTCTTTGCATAGAATTGATCATCGGTGCGTAAAAATTTTAAAAAGTCAGCAAAGCTCCCTTTAAAGTTCAAGTCGGCAATAATGGTTTCCATTTCTGCTTTGATGCGTGCCACTTCTTGTAATCCGATTTGATAGATATCATCCGCAGAATATTTTGTGCTAGTGGTGTAATAATTAATTCTATTCTGATAAAACTCTTTCCCGTTAGGAACAGTTGTAACTCCCAATCCCTTTCTTGTATTTGGAAAATAATCTGTTTCAAAATAGGTTTTAATCTTCTTGTATTGATCGATTACATTTTGGTGAATGCTTACATCAGCTGCTTTTATTATTGAATCTTTTTTTGCTGTAGAAAGTGATTCTGGCAATTGAAGGAAAGGAGTATAAAATTCGCTCTTGGTTGCATCTGAAATAATATGTTTATCATAAGAAAACCCATAATCTCCAAATACTTCTTTTGGTTGAGAAATCCCTAGTTTAACCCCTTCTCTTAATAAATTTAAATTGTAATCAATTCTAGCTGGCAACTTTTCTAAAGCTGCAAAATAATCTTTAACGTCTTGTTCGTTTTTAAATTTTCTGTTCGCCATTCTACTGAGATTCAAATGAAATGCATTTTCGTTTGTAATAGGATTTAGATACATTTTGAAGGTCTGCGTATCAATTTTATCCTGAAGAACAAACTCCAATAACTCTTTTGAGATTTGATCGGTTTCAGATAAACCTCCGATAGAAATAGATTCTAGTTCTTCTTTTAGTTTTTTAGCAAAATCTGATTCAGCTTGATAATATTTAATCGTATTCTCTACAGACTCATTTCTTTCATAATCATACTCTCTAGTTTCTTCATAAGTTGCAATGACATCCTTTAATTGATCACTTGATGAAGTGTTCTTACACCCCATAAAACTTATCAAAGTTAAAAGCCCAAAGAGTCTGAATAGTTTCATAATTCTATATTTTATCTGTAGTCATTATTCCATTTACATTTCTTAAAATACCTAATGAGTTTTCATTTTTTAATTCTTCTGGCAACAAGTTATTTGGCCATGATTGAAAACTAAATGGACGCACCCATCGTTTAATTGAGTCTACTCCAACTGCAGTAAACCTTGAGTCTGTTGACGCTGGATAAGGTCCACCATGTAACATGGACGGGCATACCTCAACTCCAGTAGGTACTCCATTAAAAATGATTCGTCCTACTCTGTTTTGCATAGCAGCAACAATATTTGGATTATTAGCAACTTCATTTTCAGAGCCAATAATTGTACCTGTTAGCTGTCCTTCTAATTGTGCGATAACCTCTGCTAATTGCTCTTCATTATCACATTCTACTAACAAAGAAAAAGGCCCGAATACTTCGTGGTGTAAGGCTGTATTTTCTAAAAATGTTTTTCCATCTACTTTGGAAACTACTTGACGTCCGTAGTTGTTCTTTACATTTTCAGAGTAACCTGCCAACACTTCAATTCCCTCTTGAGCAATTGCTTTTGCTTTGTTACTTTCATAGGCTCCAACAATGTTTGGGTGCAACATACAAGATGGCTCTACCTTTACAATTTCTTCTGCAAGGACTTGTGCAAAGTTATTTAAAGATTCACTCTTAACACCTAATAACAATCCAGGATTTGTACAAAATTGTCCAGATCCTAATGTAATAGAACCTGCATACGTTTTTGCCCAACTGATCCCTTTTTCATGTAAAGCTTCTGGCAACAAAACAACAGGGTTGATGCTTCCCATTTCTGCGAAAACCGGAATTGGTTCTGACCTTTGCGCTGCTAAGTCGAATAAAGCTCTTCCTCCTCGAATGCTTCCTGTAAAACCAACTCCTTTTACTTGCGGATGTTTTACTAAGGCCTGTCCTACTTCTATTCCACTACTATTAAGGTTAGAAAAAACACCGTTTGGCATTCCTGTTTTTTCAGCTGCTTTTATAATTGCTGATGAGACCATTTCTCCTGTACCTGCATGCATTGGATGTGACTTTACAATCACAGGACATCCTGCAGCTAATGCCGCTGCTGTATCTCCTCCTGCTGTTGAAAACGCTAACGGAAAATTAGAGGCTCCAAAAACTACAATTGAACCTAAAGGAACCAACATTTTTCGTAAATCTACTTTTGGTAAAGGTGCTCGATCTGGCTGAGCAGTATCGATACTTGCCTCTACCCATGAACCCTGTTCTAGATGAGCAGCAAACGCTTTCAATTGCCCTATAGTTCTTCCTCGTTCGCCCATGGCTCTTCCTGCTGGCAACCCCGATTCTGAACAATAGGTTTGTATTAGTTCGTCATCTAAGGCAAGAATCTCATCAGCAATTGTATTTAAAAATACAGCCTTTTTCTTTCCTGATATATTTCTATATTCTTTGAATGCTTCCGAAGCCAAAGCAACTGCTTCATCGATCTCTTCATTAGATGCTTCTGAAAAAGTAGACTCGTTTTCTATATTTAACAAAGGGTTGAATGTTTTAAATGTCTTGCTTCCCTTAGCAGATAAAGAGTTTCCTATGTAGTTTTTTCCTGTGATCATGTGTTTAATGTAACAATGTGTTAATATGTAAATGAATCAGTGTTTAGGATTGTAGCATTTGCTTGAGCTCCTCTCAATGTGTTCTCGATACATCACGCTTTGCGTAACACTCGAACTGACACATTACATTGCAAGAGTGAATACTAAAAACTTAGATTAAAAACACCCTAAACGCTTACGCTTAAATTTTTATACTCTGTCAAAGTAGGTCTGTTTTTCAACCCTTCTTCGATAACGTTTATAACGTGCTTTCGTTCTTCTCCAAATAAAGGCAAACGTGGGAGGCGGACATTTTCTGTTCCAATTCCTGTATAAACTTCAGCCAGTTTTATATTTTGAACTAATTTAGGGTTAATATCTAATTCTAACAAGGGCAAAAACCAACGATAAATTTCTATAGCTTCTTGAATTCTCCCTGCTTTTTGCAATTCGTAAATAGCTACGGTTTCTGCTGGAAATGCGCAAACCAACCCAGCAATCCATCCATCTGCTCCCATTAACAAGCTTTCTAAAGCAACAGTATCTACTCCTGTCATAATCTTTAAACGGTCTCCAAACCTGTTTTTAATACGGGTTACGTTCGAAATATCTCGAGTTGATTCTTTAACTGCTTCAATATTATCGTATTGTAATAAATCTTCAAACATATCTAAAGTCACTTCAATTTTATAGTCTACTGGATTATTATAGATCATTATTGGTAGTGAAGTATTATTCGCTACGGCTTTAAAATACTCAATAGTTTCTCTATCACCAGCTTTGTATCTCATTGGTGGTAGCATCATTAAACCGCTAGCTCCATCTAATTCTGCTTTTTGTGCAGCATCTATTGCTCCTTTGGTAGATTGCTCAGCGATGTTCATCAATACTGGAACTTTCTCTTTTACAATATCTACGGTAGTAGTAGTTAATGTTCTTTTTTCAACTTCTAACAAGGTACTCGCTTCTCCAAGGGTTCCTCCTAGAACAATTCCGTGAACTCCAGCATCTAATTGTGCTTGGATATTCGTTTCGAACATTTGTAAATCTAATTGATCGCTGTCTGTAAACTTAGTTGTAACAGCAGGCATTACGCCTTTCCATTCTATACTCATTTTTATGAATTTTTGATGGTGTAAAATTAAATTAAGAAGGCAATCCTTTTTAGTTCCTTCTTATCCATTATTAGTACGATATTATCCTTAATAGTTAATTTATTGATGATTATGAATAGTATTTGCATATTTTTGATAATGAGATTCCTCCACTTTGGTCGGAATGACAAATTACAAACATCATGAAAGTTTTACCTTTTCAAATACCAAAGCCTACCAAAGATGCTTTGATTTATCAAGAAGATCATGAATACATCTTCTATGATAAGTTTCATCAGCATCAAGAAATTCAACTGAGTTATATTCTAGAAGGTGAAGGAACCTTAATCATCGGAGACACCATTTCTAACTATAAAAAAGGAGATGTCTTGGCTATTGGGAGTAATTTACCTCACGTTTTTAAGAGCGAACCAAATTCAGATGTAAAATCGCACATGCTATCCTTGTTCTTTACAAAAGATGGCTTTGGCGATGTCTTTTTTGAACTTGAAGAGCTCTCAGAAGTTGCTTCTTTTTTTAATCGTGTTGAAAATGGCTTTAAAGTATTATCAAATACAAGGCAACTAGAACAAGCCTTTGTCTCATTAAAAAGTAAAAGTAAACTTGAACGTTTTGTCACATTCTTACAGATATTAAAAATTGTTTCTAAAGCTAAAAAACAAGCCTTGTCTTCTTTTGTTTATGAGAAAAACTATTCTGCTGATGAAGGTAAACGAATGCAAGATGTAATGAGTTATACGATGAATCATTATGATCAAAACATCTCTTTGGATTCGATTTCGGAAGTGGCTTCTATGACCAAAAATGCATTTTGTAAATATTTCAAAAAGCGAACCAATAAAACTTATGTCCAGTTTTTAAATGAACTTCGTATTGAAAATGCAAGTAAATTGTTATTGAATAAAAAGGAATTGTCTGTGTCTGAAATTGCTTATCAATGTGGTTTTGGAAATTTATCTAATTTTAATCGACAGTTTAAATTGGTAAAGGGAACGACGCCGTCGATATTTAGAAAAACGTTATAATTTTTCAATGTGCGCAACCTTTTTATAAAATCATCATCTATACAATAAAGAGACAAAGTAGTCTCAAAAAGCGCAAACCATGAAAGCTATTCAAAAATTAGGAATCCTAGTATTATTTATAAGTGTACTATTTGGTTGTGAAAATAATGAAGATGCTATTGATGAGAATTCAATTGTAGGAAACTGGAAACTGACAGCAGCTTATATTAGTAGTGGCGGTCCTCAATATTGGGTTTCAGTAGACGACGGCTATCAGTTGTCCTTTTCAGGTAATGAAACTTTTACATCTACTCAGTATACTGAATGTGAAGATGGAGTCTTCTTCATTAATTCTGACATGAGTGTATTAAGTTTTTTATATGGCTGTAATGGGTTTACCACTGCAGCTCAAAATTCAAATGGATTGATTACTTATGCTATAAAAACATTTGATAAGGATTCCTTTATTTTAACACCAACTAGTGGTCCCATTTGTATTGAAGGATGTAGTTATAAGTTTGAACGGTTATAGGTTATTCAATTCTTCTTTCATTTTCTTAGTAAATCCTTTAATAACAATGTTGTAAGAATGGTCTATTAACTCTCTTAAAAACTCACTGGAAACATCTTTATGATTCTCAACAGTATTCCAATGTTTTGCATAGACATATTTAGCATCGGGTTTTCTTCCCATTTGAAAACCTCCTAGAATCCCGTCGTATTCCTCCCTGAGCTTCTGTGCCCATTCTGGATCAAGTTTTAAAACAGAAAGCTCTTGTCCTTTTTCCCATCGATCAAGTGGGACTAAAACAAACATCTTCCCCATGACCTTAAATACCAAGGTATCATTATCAAAAGGAAACTCCTCTGTGGTTCCTTTTTTAGTGTTACAATATTCGCGAAGTTGTTCGATGTTCATGACTGCTTACTTTAGATGTTTTCCAATTCTAATTTTAATTTTTTAGTGAGTCCTTTTATCACCAAATCATAAGAATGATCAATTAATTCAAATAAAAACTGATCTGACACATCTTTATTTGCTTCAATCGTATTCCAATGCTTTTTGCTCATATGAAATCCAGCATAGATACTTTCATATTCATCACGCAATTCCAAAGACCATTCAGGATCGCATTTCAAATTTATGGATTCACTTCCTTGTTCCCATCGAGATAAGGGTGCTAATGCAAACATTTTCCCCATTACTTTAAAGACAAGTGTATCAAAATCAAACGGAAACTCTTCTGTGACTCCTTTTTTGGTGATGCAATATTCTCGAAGTTGCTCAATGTTCATTTCATTCAATATTTTCCTATAAAGATAATTAGTTTTAACTTTCAAGCATGAAGAAAATAATCTATTCCTCTTTTTTAATTATATATTTCCTTTTTGCTGGGATTGATTCTACGGCTCAAGTTCAAAAAGATACACTTAGAGTTCTATTTGTAGGTAATAGTTATACGTATTATGAAGATATGCCTAAAATGGTTGCTACTATTTCCGAAAACGCTAAAACAAAATAGAAATAGAAGGTTCTGAGAATATTGTTTATTATTAAAACTATCTTAAACACTCAATTTCTTTGCGTTCACTTGTTTATGAGTATTTTTTAAAATACATTCGTTTATGTCTGCCTTCAATATTCATTTTAAAACGAATCCTATGAAACAAGTACTTTTTTTATTTCTAAGCTTTTTACTTCTAACTTCTTGCTCAAATAAAACAGAGAAACAAACCGAAAAGAAAAAACCTATTTTGGTTGACAAGACAATAACGTCTGAAGAAACAGTCCAAAAGGAGCATAAAATAACTGCTCAATTTAGTTGGTTTGAATTGAAAGACGACCAACCCTATTCTTTAAAATTTGAAACCGAATCGGGTATGTCAATTCATTTTGAAGATATAGATACAGATACTTTTGACTTTGTAGAAAAGTTAAATGAATCTGAAACTAGCGAATACAACAAAGGCTGGGGCATTAGTTATCAACTTCAAGAAAAATGGTTTCATATTACTTATACCAAAAAAGAGAATCCTAAGTTTTTAAACGATTCTATACCCTTGTATGTTATTACAAAAGCTATTTTAGACACTACGGTTAGAAAAGTGAAAGATGATATAACACAAGAAGAATTTACTATAAAAGCGAAGTTTAAAAAGTTTAGATTGGGTGATGCAGAACATTACATTTTTGAAAATGAATCTGGTGAAACCCTAGATTTTGGAGGTTCTACTATTGACAATTTTGAGTTTGGAATAGAACTAGAAGATTCTAAAGTAAACTCAGATAACCAAGGTTGGAGTTCTAATAAAAAATTACAAGGAAAGTGGTTTACACTTACCTATATAGAAAGAGAACAACAATTGTATATAGATGGCCCGTTGGGAATCGTAAAAGTAATTACAAAAGCCATTTTGGACACAAAATAAACGCTAAACAGTTGTATAAAATGTAGTATAACTCATTCGATGCAAAGTTTTTATGGAAAAGATTCTGAAGGTGAAGAAGCTTGGGGCATCAATGGAAAAGAAGGGATTCCTAAAAAGTATTTGAGGAATTGAAATAAGCTTTATCTTGCAGAAAATTGTCATTACAAATAATGAATTTGACCATCTTCTTTCAAACTCTAGCAATTGTAATTATCGTGCAAAGTTTTTTGTATGTGCTATTTCTGCTAAAAGATAGATCATTACTTAGTAATAGATTGTTGGCTACTTTTTTACTCGTTGTTATAGCCACTTTTTTGAATTTATTTTTACGGAATAATTATAATATTACTTACTTTTTTTATGAGCTGGCATCTTTAATGACTCCGTTGATATATCTTTATGTCAGTTCACTTACCATTAGATCTTTTAAGCTGACCTCAAAAAATGTCATTCACTTTAGCGGTTTTTTTATAATAGCTATCATTCACTTGACGGAAGTCTCATGGGATGGTTTACATGGTAAAATCATTCCCATTTTACTTTTTATCTACAGCTACGTATATCTATTTTTATCTGTTAAAAGAATTCGGCTTTTTCATAAGAGTCTGATGGATCAATCTTCAAACTACAATGCACATAACTTAAAATGGTTGAATTTCGAGATTCTTGTTTTGTCTATTTGCTTTATATCATTGGGTATAGAAAGTGTTGCTTTAATAACAAACTACAAAGGAGCTTATGAAATGATGGTCTTATGTATTTTTCTATCCTTTCTCATTTTTATTAACATACTTACTTATAAAAGTCTTACCTCACCTCATCAATTTGAACTTATTGAACACAATCCAGAAAACAAATATGTTGCCAACAAGCTTTCTTTAAAGGATAGTAAAAATTACTACAATATCTTGCTTGATTTAATTTCCAAAGAAAAACCATTTAAAAATGGCGATCTTCATTTGAAAGAATTAGCTCGAATGATGGATATTTCACCTGCGATATTATCTCAGGTAATCAATCAGAATTCAAAAATGAATTTCAATGATTTTATCAATAAGTTTAGGGTTGACGAGGCAAAAAAATTATTACAGAATAGAGAATTACTTATCAAACAGGTAATGTATGAATGTGGTTTTAATTCTACCTCTACTTTTAATGAGGTTTTTAAAAAACACGTGAATATGAACCCTTCAAAGTATCGATCCGAGTTATAAAAAAAGTGCCTACATTATAATTTAGGAATTCCTAAATTTAATTTAGGAAGACTAAACTCAAATAATTCCTGAGTTTTGAATCAAAAACAAGAATTATGTCTAGAATTTTATCTTTTATTTTACTCACTGTTGTATGTTTTCATACGTATTCTCAAACTAAAGTTAGGGGACAAATACTACCAAAAGCAAACTACCAATTAAGCCTTAAAGTATACAATCTTGAGAAGGGTTCTTATTTAGAACAAAAAACAATGAATGTATCAAATGGTGAATTTAGTTTTGAGATTCCTGCAAAACCCAACTTGTACAAACTTTCAATGAATGGTCAATCAATTACATTAATTAATGACAACGATAAGGAAATCAATATAACAATTGATATGAATTCTAAACCTTCTTTCACTTTTAGTGGTTCAGATGCGAGTAAACAATATTTAGAGTATAATACTCTAGTTCGTGATTTACAAGTAAAGTTACTATATCCATTTGAGCCTAAAATGAAAAAAGCATTACAAGAAAATGATAAAAATAAAATAGCTCTTATAGAAAAACAATATAAAGAAAGCTTCAATACTTTTCTTGGTACTTTGATACAGAAGATTCATAGTATGGGAAGTTCTTTAGCTGTTTATACTATCATTACAGATTTAGATTTCAATAAATATTTAAATCAGATTGAAGGGTTGTATCAGAAATTTTTAAATGATAAGCCTCAATCTCCTTTTACTACCAAACTCGGAAAATTAATAGAAGCCGCCAAATTAATTCGTGTAGGAGGTAAAGTCCCTGATTTAATTCTTGAAACCGTAGAAAGCAATACAGTCTCTTTATCTAAATTGAATAGTAATGGGAAAACTGTTTTGCTTGATTTCTGGGCTTCATGGTGCTTACCATGTAGAAAAGAAAATAGAGAGTTTAAGAAAATGATCAATGACTACGATCCAAATAAATTTGTTATCTGGAGTATTAGTACTGATAAAGACAAAAAGGCTTGGGAAAAAGCAATGAGAAAAGATAACATGCCATGGATGCAATCTAGAACTACAGACTCAAAAATTATTGAATTATTTCAGGCAATCACTTTACCTACTAATTTCTTAATTGATCAAAATGGAATAATTATAGCCAAAAATATAAAGTCAAGTGAACTGAAAGCTTTACTGAAGAGCTCATTAAAAAACTAAATTTTCAACAATTTTAGAAATAAGACAAACCTTCTTTGAGCTATTTGATTTATTCTATTTCAAACAAAACAGGTTTACTTGGACTCGCGTCATTCTCAAATGGCGCTACCATCAAGTTTAAAAAACAAGTACCGTCTTGTACTGAATTTGGAACATAAATAAACTCAGTAATGGTAGCATCTAATCGCAACTTACCAGCAGTATTCCAAAAAGCATTGTGTGCTAGCAATTGACCTTCATCTTTTTCTCTATCTACCGAAGGTAAATCAATCAATAAATGTTTCACCCCTTTTTCTCGTAAATAAACTGCCGATTCCTCCAACAAATATGGCGGATTGGTATTCGAGTATTGCATGGATTTCTTGTCACCCAAATTTGGAAGTGTTCTAATTACAATAGCATCTCTTTTTTTATTTCCTAAAGCAAACTGCAACTGTCTTTTGGTAATTACAAAATCACCGTCTTTCTCTTCAGGCGGAATGGTTACTACCTCAGCCAAAAAGAAAAACTGATTCAGATGTTTATTAATGGAATGCACTTTTTCAGTAATATGACCAACTGTTTCTGTATGCGTCCCATGCGAATGTGGATTGAATTCAATCATATTAAAATTCACATCTCCGCCTTCAGCAACTTTTCCAATCCAATCATCGGTGGCTACAGGATAAATTTTAGGTGGACCAATATACCACGCATTTACATTTTCTTTTGATGTATCAATCGCGATGGAAATATCAATTGGTTTTGATAGGTCTATGCAATATTTTCTGGAATTGTATTTTTTTTCTGCGATCAAGATTGGTTCAGTTTAAATAGATCAGAGGCAATACCATCTGACAAAAATTTTCCTTTTTGTGTTGTTTTTAATTTTCCATCCTCAATATACAACAAATCTTCTTTCCTGTGTTTCTCAGATTGCTGCATTAAATAGTCAACATATTCTTTCCCATAGTCTAGTTCTACTTTTTGTAATGACACTCCCCAAATGGTTCGTATGCCCGTCATAACATACTCATTGTATTGATCTGTCTTGGATAAAATCTCTCGCTCAATTGGCAATATACTTTGCTGAATGTCTTCAATGTACTTTGAATTGTTTCTCACATTCCAGCTCCGTTGTTTCCCATCAAAAGAATGTGCCGAAGGCCCGATACCTAAATAGGATTTCCCTTGCCAATAGGCTGAATTGTTTTTACTGAAAAATCCTTCCTTACCAAAATTTGATAACTCATAATGCACAAAATTAGCTTTCTCTAATTCCTCTGTTAAAATATAGAACTGTTCTTGTGCTTGCTCATCATTTACCTGCTCGATCTTTCCTTTTTTGATTAAGGATGCTAATGCTGTTTTTGGTTCAACTGTGAGTGCATAGCTAGAAATATGCGGGACACCAAAAGACACTGCTGTTTGGATGTTTTCTCTCCATTGCTCGTTGGAAAATCCTGGAATTCCATAGATCAAATCTAGTGAAATATTATCAAAGTAGCGACTAGCAATAGTTAAACAATTCTTAGCTTCATGAGCATTGTGAGCACGATTCATTAGTTTCAAATCACGTTCAAAAAAAGATTGTATTCCGATACTTAACCTGTTGATTTTACTTTGAGCTAACTCTTTGACTTTTTCTTCATTCAAGTCATCTGGATTAGCTTCCAACGTAATTTCGGGATTAGAAATAACTTCATGGTTATGATAAACAGCTTGAATAATGGTATCTATTTCTAATTGGGATAACATACTCGGGGTACCTCCTCCGAAATAGATGGTTTCTACAATTTCATTATTTAATTCGTCCTTCCGAAGTTCAATTTCTTTGACCAAGCTGGCAATCAACTCATCTTTCTTCTTTAGTGACGTAGAAAAATGAAAATCGCAATAAAAACATGCTTGCTTACAAAAGGGAATATGAATGTAGATTCCTGCCAATTTAGTTGCTAGTTGAATAGTTCATTAAATCACTTTACTTTCTTAGGGTTCTGCTTCACAAAAGCATCCCACCCTGTATAGCTTTTTCCTTGAGTGATTTTTCCCATGTTGTAAAAATGACACACTGCAGCTGCCAATCCATCTGTTGCATCTAAGTTTTTAGGCAACGTTTTTAATCCCAATAAGCTTTGCAACATTTTAGCGACTTGTTCTTTACTTGCATTTCCATTTCCAGTAATGGCCATTTTAATTTTCTTAGGAAGGTATTCAGTAATTGGAACTTCTCTAGACAATCCTGCTGCCATGGCAACTCCTTGGGCTCTTCCTAACTTTAACATCGATTGCACATTTTTTCCAAAGAACGGAGCTTCAATAGCAATCTCATCTGGATTATGTGTGTCAATCAATTCAATAGTTCGTTCAAAAATGAGTTTTAATTTAAGGTAATGATCATCATACTTCTTAAGGTTTAATTCATTCATTTGTAAAAACTCTATTTTCTTTCCCACAATTTTAATCAATCCAAATCCCATAATGGTGGTTCCTGGGTCTACTCCTAAAATGATTTTTTCTACGCTCAATTTTTACGTTCTTTGTTCTGATGTCTTACAAATCTAAACAATTCTTATGGCTTGTCTTAAAACTACTCATAGTTATTGTTTGTACTTATTTTATTTATGAGAAAATTGTCTATAATCAGAAAATTAGTTTTAATGATTTTTACTCCATTTTGGTTGGTTTTGATGTTTTTTATCTAAAAAATATTGCTTTTCTATTCATTTTTACACTTTTCAACTGGATTTTAGAAATTACAAAATGGCGAGTTTTAGCAAAAAAAGTTCAAAAAATCTCATGGGTTGAAGCTGCAAAACAAAGTTTATCATCATTGACATTCTCGTTAATTACTCCGAATAGAATTGGAGAGTATGGAGCCAAAGCTTTGTACTATTCAAAGGATCAGAGAAAAGAAATTTTCGCTTTAAACTTCATTGGTAATTTTTATCAATTAATGATCACTTTACTTATCGGTAGTATTGGTTCTATATTTTTGTATACTAATTTCTCAAAACATATTTCTGAGAAAAATATAACTATATTGATTTTCAGCATCTTACTATCTTTAATGATTCTTATAATATCATTCAAAAAAATCCCTTTTCTAAGAAACTACATCTTTAAAACAAGTGAGTATCTGCGTTCAATAATAAAACGAACTCATCAATTAGTAATTGGTATCTCTTTATGGAGGTACATTGTCTTTTCTCATCAATTTTATTTTTTGATCCTCATTTTTGATGTTGACATTTCTTATATCAATGCAATGGTATGTATTTCTAGTATGTATTTACTATCTTCAATAATCCCAATGTTATCTCTATTTGATTTCGTAATAAAAGGCTCAATTGCATTAATTATTTTTGGTTTCTTTGATGTAAGTTCAATGATCATTTTATCGATTATAACACTAATGTGGATTTTAAATTTTGCTTTCCCAGCCATTATAGGGAGTTATTTTGTCTTAGCCTTTCGACCTAAAATAGCCTCATGACTGTTATATTAATTATACTTTCCATAGCATATGCATTTCTGATCGCTAGATTAGTTGAAGGGTTTCAAAAGGTGCCTAAATTTGATTTTTCAGAACAAAATTCTCAACAAAAATTTTCAATTCTTATTCCTTTTAGAAATGAAGAAGATCATTTACCTATGTTGTTGCGTTCGCTAAATGCTATTCATTACGATAGAACACTTTTTGAGGTTATTTTCATAGATGATGACTCCTCCGATACATCTGTTGAAATTATCCAGAAAGAACTATCAAATATAAACTATCAAATTATCAGGAATTATCGGGCTTCTAATTCCCCTAAGAAAGATGCAATAGAAACGGCTATTAAAATTGCAAAGCATGAATGGATTCTTACGACAGATGCAGATTGTATTCTCCCTGAAAATTGGCTTCAAGTTTTTAATGAATATGTAACACATGTAGATTCTAAAATGATCGCTGGTCCTGTTACATACAAAACAAATGATTCGTTTATAGAAAACTTTCAATTGTTTGAGTTTTTAAGTTTACAAGGAGCAACTATTGGTGGATTTGGTATTGGGAAACCTTTTTTATGCAATGGCGCTAATCTCGCTTACAAAAAGCAAACTTTTTTAGAGTTGAATGGGTTTCAAGGGAATAATAATATTGCAAGTGGTGACGACATTTTCTTATTCGAAAAATTTTATACAGAATATCCTGGACATGTCCATTTTTTAAAGTCAAAAGCTGCGCTTGTTAAAACATTTCCATTACTTATATGGAAAGACATCGTTCATCAGAGAATGCGTTGGGCAGCAAAGTCGACTTCTTCTAAACTATGGTTTGGTAAGTTGGTAGCAATTCTCGTTTTCTTGGCAAACCTTTCTTGGATATTGGCTGTCATCAGCTTATTCCTATTTCGAGGAGAATTTCTGACACTTATTGTGCCTATTGTAATAAAAATAATGATTGATTTTTATTTCTTAGATATCATCTCCAAGTTTTATACGATCGAAATAAAAATCAAAAATTACATCTTAAGTAGCCTTTTATACCCCTTTTTCAGTGTATTTATTGTCTTTAAAACACTATTCAGCAAATATAATTGGAAAGGTCGGCGCTTTAAAAAATAGATTAATCAAATAGATTAGTAATAATATTTTCTGCTTGAAACCAAAGAAATAAAACAAGTGCTAATAGCAACACCAGCATAATTCCTTTTTTAGGATTGGATCTTTTTCTTTTGCCAAATCTTCTTTGAAATTCCATATTAAATACTTTTGAAAGTACTAAGATAAAAATTTAACGTTTAATAAAGTGATGTTTGATGTTAAGCCCTAAAAATCATTCCGACTTAACTCGAAATCTAGAATAGAATATATGAAATATATTTCCCTTTTATTTTTAGCTCTTTTTGTATTTAATACAGATCCAAACCCTAAAAAGGAATCTTTTGTTCTGGTCCAACTTTTTACCTCTCAAGGTTGCAGTAGTTGTCCACCTGCTGACAAGCTAATCGAAAAAATAAAAGAAGAATACAAAGAAAAGAAGGTTTATATTTTATCTTACCATGTAGATTATTGGAATCGATTAGGATGGAAAGATCCTTTTAGTAATGAAGAATTTACTGAAATTCAATATAAATACGCTGATCAGTTTAAAGAACGACAAGTGTATACTCCACAGATTGTTATAAATGGTCGAGAACATTTTATAGGCTCTAACGAATCTAAATTAAGAAAGAAGATTAAAAAGTATTTAAAAGAAACGCCAGAAAATAGTATCTCTTTTTCTTCTAGAAAAGATGCTGATGGAGATACCGTTTTGAATTATGAGGTTTCTGGTGATATTAAAAACAAGAAATTAAAACTTTCCTTTGTTCTTCAAAATTGTATTACAAAAATTAAAAGTGGTGAGAACAGCGATAAAACCTTGACCAATACGAATGTAGTCATGAAGGAAGTAGTCTTAGAGTTAAATGATAAACATCAAGGCAGTCTTACCATCCCTAAAACAAGCATCGAAATAAAAAAAGAATTGACTATTATCGGTTTTATTCAGAATGATGCATTGAAAGTTACTGGTGCTAGTAAGTTCGATCTTTAAGCTTTCATTGATTGTAACATATTGCTAGGCTGATTTCTTTGTCCCTCTCAACATTTCCCGTTTTCCAGGAGGACCTGGCAACCTTTCTACAACAAATCCAACTGCTTGCATTGCTCTTCTTACAGACCCTTTGGCTGAATATGTAACTAAAATTCCGTTTTCTCGAAGAGCGTCAAACATTTTAGCAAAGATTTCTTCCGTCCATAAATCGGGCTGAACACGAGCCCCAAAAGCATCGAAATAAATTAAATCGTATAAGTTCTTATCATCAATCTTATGAAAAAATTGTTGCCTTTTCTCTAGAGTGAAAGCTTCAGAAACTGTATGCCTCTGTTCCCATGAATCAAGATGCATTTTTTGGAAAAGCTCATTAAACTGGGTTGCTTTTAACTCAGAAACATAATTCAATTTTGCTACTTCATCCAATGCAACGGGGTAAGCTTCTACTCCAACATAATTTATATTGAGGTTGTTCTTTTTAGCTTCTATACATGTTATAAAAGCATTGAGACCAGTTCCAAACCCAATCTCTAGAATAGAAATATTAGACTTGGAAATGGCCTCTAAACCATTTCTAATAAATACGTGATATGCCTCTTGAATAGCCCCATGTTTAGAATGATACTGTTCATTCCACTCTGGCAAATGAATGGTAGTAGAACCATCAGAAGTAACTATAATTTGACGTTTCAACTATCTTATTAATAATTTTTTAATTCTAGGTATTGGCCCTAAACAAGTTGTTTTATGACAAGCAATACAACTATTAATAGTTTGATTAAACTTATACTTCAACGAATCTTTATTCGTTTCAAAAACATCTTTAAGATTATTGATATATAAATTTGAGAATTGACTAAACTCTAGAGTTCTGTCAGATGGGTCAGTTAATGTCGCAGTATGAATCTTCAAATATTCTTCAGGAAAATTTATAGGAGTTTCTCCCTTTAAAACCTTTTCCTTAAGTATTTCATTTTCTTCATACATTTTATTCATTAAAGCAGCCATTTCTGACTGCTTTCGTATGATTAAATCTTCAGAGTTCTTTTCTTTTTTCTCAACCTTACATGAAGAAAATGAAACTAAAAGAACACCTATTAAAAAAAACCTCTTCATTATTTTTTCATCAAAACACCATTCGCTTCAAATGATAATTCTAATTTAGGCTCTGTAATTTTTGCAATTTCTTCTTTGCTTTTTCCAGCATCTTCAGCATAGTGCTTTAACTCATCTACAGAAACTTCTTTCACAAAGGCTTTTCCTTCTACAATTACTTCTTTCCCATTAGAATCTAAAGGCATAAAGAATCCATAATCTTTAAAACGAACCATAATAGTTTCTTCTGTTTCTCCTGCTGGAAGCTTCATCCAACAACCTTTTTTAGAACATACTTCCTTAATAGATGAAGCAAATTTCAAGTTGATGGTATCTCCAGCTTTTAGATTTTGATACTTTGTTAATACGTCTTTAGATGATAAATAATCTTTATCTGAAATTTTAGCTCCAAAAGAGGTATATCCACTTGTAACAACTTCATTTTCTTGTTGCTTTTGATCTTCTTTTCCTGTTTTACAAGCAAATACCACTGCTGATAAAACAAACATTATAAATAGCTTTCTCATCTTAATTAATTTAAATTTTTAAACAAAACAAAGATAGTTGTTTAGAATAAAAGCAATGCATGATTTTGTTAAAAAGGCGAACAAAATTTTATACCTTTGAGCACTTCTAATAAACAATTTAGTCATGGCTGTCAACATCAAGATTCAACCTATAGAAACCTCTAAAATTGATGCTGTAGATTTTAACAATCTATCTTTTGGATCTGTTTTTTCAGATCATATGTTTGAATGTGATTATGTTAATGGTTCTTGGCAAAATCCTACTGTTAAACCATATGGTCCAATTACATTGAACCCTTCTGCCAAGATTTTCCATTACGGACAATCTATTTTTGAAGGAATGAAAGCATATAAGGATAAAGATGGTGGCGTTTTTTTATTTAGACCTACAGACAACTGTAATCGTTTAAATATTTCTGCTAAACGTATGATGATTCCAGAGGTTCCAGAAGAAATCTTTATGGCTGGATTAAAAAATTTGTTAGAAATAGATAATAATTGGATTCCCAATACAGAAGGAAGTTCTTTATATATTCGTCCTTTTATTTTTGCTTCTGGTGAAGGTTTTCATGCTTCTCCAGCTGACAGTTATAAATTTATTATAGCTACTGCTCCTTCTGGTGCTTATTTCTCTGGAAAAGTAAAAGTATTAATTGAAGAAAAATATGCAAGAGCTGCCAATGGAGGTGTTGGTTTTGCAAAAGCTGGAGGAAATTATGCTGCTCAATTCTATCCAACTCAATTGGCAGTAGAAAAAGGATATCATCAGGTAATTTGGACGGACGACAATACACATGAGTATATTGAGGAGGCAGGTGCCATGAATATCTTTATCCGAATTAATGACACATTAATTACCAGTCCTACCAGTGATAGAATCTTAGATGGGATTACAAGAAAAAGCATTATTCAAATTGCCAAAGACAAGGGTATTGAAGTAAAAGAAAGAAAGATTTCTGTTCATGAAGTTGTTGAAGCGGCTAAAGATGGAACTTTAAAGGAAATGTTTGGAGCAGGAACAGCTGCTGTGGTTTCCCCTATTGCTACATTCGGTTATCAAGGAACGGATTACGATTTACCAGAGCTTTCTGAAACATATGCTTCTCTGTTAAAAAAACGTATTACAGGAATACAAACAAACAAAACTGACGACCCATATGATTGGAGAGTAAAAGTTCTATAAATAAAAAAAACTTCCTTATAGGAAGCTTTTTTTATTTATCTTAATTTTGAAGAACTTTCTCCAAACTATCTATAATTACATGATAGAATCCTTCAAAAACTTTAGACATTTCTGCTTCTGCTTGTGGAACTGATTCAAACATACATCCCCAAGTAACTTTACAACTGTTCTTGCTAAGTCCTTCAATTTTAACTGTACTTACATAGCTAGTCACTGGAAAAGGTCCTTTATTAATTTCGTATTCAAATTCCATCTTCTCTTCATCTACGCTATTTAATGTTTCATAGATAGCGGCTCCATCTGGCATAAAACAAGTACGCCTTGCCCCTACTCCTGTACCTTCGGTTACAGATCTCTCAATTGGTGATATTTCTTCTATCCCTTTGAATGAAGACAATTTTTGCCATGCCTCTGATGCAGGCACCTGAATGATTTTACTAACAACTACTTCTGACATAATTTTTATTTTTGATTAATGATATATCAAAAGTAGGTGTGAAAAAAGAAGGAATAAAAAATAGTGTTCAGAAATAAAAAATCAAACTATAAAAGACAACTGCTCATCTATGTACTGCCTTAACTCTTCTTTAGATTTTATCTTATATAAAATACTCATAGAAAAAATAATGCCTAATAAAAACTCTGCATATTCATCTTTCTTTTCTGGGTTTTGTATTTGACCTAAGGCTATTGCTTTATCCAATACTATTTTATAACTATCTGTTAAAGTTCCAAAATATTTTCTATACACTTCTACAACATCTTCATTTGTATTTCGAAGTTCAACAACAGTATTTACCATCAAACAACTCTTTGGAAATGTTTTGTCTAACAGTGCATCAATTAGAGTGTAAAAGAAATTTTTCAACGAATCTAAACCTCCATTAGTAGCTCTAAGTTGAGTTAAGAATGGATCGGAATAATTAGAAGTATAGTACCCAATAGAATCCATAAATAACATATCTTTAGTGTATTTATTATAAATGGTAGAGGCACTTACATCTAAATGTTCTGCAAGTTGTTTCGACTTTACTCCTTTATAACCTAGCGTCCAAAACAACAGTTGTGCTTTTTCTACTAATTGTTCGTATGATTGATTAAGTGTTTGTGGCATGAAATTTCTTTTTGTTTAATATGACTTGAATTCCGTTAGTAATGTGGTTTTGTCTTTGAGATTCAGAATGAATCAAACAAAAACTCATTGAAGTACAAAATAACCCTACTAGATGTCTAGCATATAGATCAGCTTCCTCTTTTGCAATTTGATGGCTCTTTAACAAACTCATAAATAAATTCTCTAGGGTGCTTAGATAATCTTTAATTAATAGTTTAATCTTTTGATCTTCGTCTGCCATTTCAGTTCCAATATGAATAAAATAGCAACCTTGAAAACTCTCTTCTTCATCTAGAAATGATAAATAGAATTTCTTCAAGGTCTCTTTTAAATCGACCTTTTCTTTGAGTATTTCAAAATTCTTTGAACTATACCTCTCTCTATATAGTCTGAGGGAATCATATAATATCCCTTCCTTGTTTTGAAATTCATGATATAATGAAAACCTATTTACCCCTGTTTTCTCAACAATATCGTTTACAGAACATCCTCGAAAGCCTTTCTCCCAAAAGAGTGCAATACAATGTTCTAAGACTTTATTCTTATTATATTCTTTATACCTCATTGATTCACAAGTTCACAAGTTCTTTCAAATGTATTAATTTATAAATCCTAATAAAAAAATTGCATTCAGAAATCCTTTAAGATATTCCTTATCTTAGTTTTTTTTAAACTACCTATGAGATTCTTATTTATTTTCTGCTTGATTACTCTATTCTCTTGCTCCACTAAAGAGTCAAGAAAACCTGTTTCAACCTCACAATACATAACTATTTTAGGAATAGCCCAAGACGGAGGCTTTCCTCACATTGGTTGCCAAAAAGAATTTTGCACGCTTCATTATCAAGGAAAATTAGCAAAACAGAAAGTTGTCTGTTTAGGCTTGATTGACAAAGAAGCTCAAAAAAAATTCTTGTTTGAAGCCACTCCAGACATGTCTACTCAGCTTGATGACTTGGAACGTAATCATTTAAAAACCGAAACCATTATTGATGGTGTTTTCTTAACGCATGCTCATATTGGACACTATACTGGTTTGATATATTTTGGTCGAGAAGCTCTTGGTAAAAAAGACATTAAAGTCTTTGCAATGCCAAAAATGAAAGAATTCTTAACAATCAATGGCCCTTGGAGTCAACTGGTGGATCTAAAAAACATTGTGTTTTCTGATTTAAAAAAGGATAGCACAGTGAATGTAACCAGTTCATTGAAAGTCACTCCTTTTTTAGTTCCACATCGTGATGAATTTTCAGAAACCGTAGGTTATAAAATCGAAGGAAAAAACAAAACGGCTTTGTTTATTCCAGACATCAACAAATGGTATTTATGGAAAAAGAGTATAGTTGAAGAAGTAAAAAAAGTAGATTATGTTTTTTTAGATGCTACTTTCTTTAAAAATGGTGAAATCAATAGACCGATGAACGAAGTGCCTCATCCTTTTATTGAAGAAACGGTTGCTCTATTTCAAAACGAATCCCAAAAAACAAAAAACAAAGTGATTTTCATTCACTTCAATCACACGAATCCAGCAATGCAACCAAATTCTAAAGAGCAAAAACAACTTGAAAAACAAGGATTTAGAGTAGCTCTTGAAGGAGAAAACTATTCGCTTTAATTTGAAACTCAAATGAAAAAAGTCAATCAAATAACTTCTATTGAGGAGCTTAGAGAAATTTACGGATTCCCAAAAGGAAGAGCTAAAGACAAATTACTTACTTCATTAGAAAAACATGCGATTCACTTTATTTCTAAATCACCCTTTTTATTACTTTCTACAGTTAGCAATAATGGTAAAATAGACGTGTCTCCACGTGGAGGGAATCCTGGTTTTGTAAAGATCTCTGATGCTAAAACACTTTTAATTCTCGATGCTAAAGGAAATAACAGAATAGATAGTTTTTCTAACATTATTGAAACTGGTCGTATTGGATTAATCTTTTTAATTCCTGGAATCGATGAAACATTGCGAATTAATGGAAGTGTATACATTAGTACAGATACTCATATTTTAGACCTCTTTGCTAACGAAGACAAAACACCTCTTAGTTGTTTAGTGATTTCTGTAGAAGAAATATTTCTTCATTGTGCAAAAGCATTAATGAGATCCAAGCTTTGGTCAGATAATTTTAGAATAGCACCAAAAGATTTTCCTTCTATAGGAACTATGTTGAAAGATCAGCTTAACTCTTCTGAAGAAGCAGAATCACGAGAAGAAATGATTCAACGTTATCAAAAAGATCTTTAAAGCTTGTTCTTAATTAGAGATTGTCCGTAAATCTTTCATAAAGCCGATATTATCAATCACAACAACTCCTTTGTTTGTTTTATCGAAAATAAAATTGATTTCAACAATATTTGAAAAATCAAAATTGGAATTTATTGAAAGCATATTTTTAACAGGGAAAGAAAACAATTGCATTACGTTTTCTGATTTCTCTCCAGAATTATAATCATACTTCCAAACTTTAACTCCTAAACGTCTTTGAAGTTTTGAAAAATTACTCAATGGGAAATATACTTTTTGCCCTGAAGCATCTAGTAGAGAGATGGAGAAATCAATAGGGTCTTTTCCTTTTTTCTTCTTGTCTTCTTTTTTATCATCATCTTTCTTCTCTTCTTTCTTATTATTATTTTTATCTTTTTCTTCTTCCTCTTTTTCGTTCTTATTCTTATCTGCTTCTTTCTCTTTGTTTTTCTTTTCTTTATTCTGCTTCTTTTTATCAACCCATTTCCCTCCAGATTTTGGATTAGAGCCTTCTTTAGATTCTGCCATAGAAAACACAAAAACGGATGTTGAGTCTATCTCAGAAATCCCTCGATTCAATTTCATCGTATAACTAGCAATCAACGAATCGTTAACTGGTCTTAAATGTTTCTTCTCTTCTTTAACTATGGCTGAGTCTTGCTCTTTTTTAGCTTCAATATCTTTTTTCTTGTAGTGCCAACCTAAAAACAATCCTCTACTCGTTTTATTTCCCCATTTCATAGGTATCTGTTTTTCTTTCCAAACGGTTAATCTAGAAGATGACACATCAGAAGAATTTTCAGTTAGAGTAGTCACGTCAAAATCTTCTTCAAAAGTACCTATTAGCTTTGTATTCGAATCTTCAAATTGATTTAAGTAGATGGTTTCTGGCAACCAATCTTTACCAGTTCTCACATCTGCAAATAAGGGCAAATATCTTTTATCATTTCTGAGCGTAGTTTCTAAAAATGCGCTGATGTATACTTTGGCAATCTCTCTTTGATCTTCACCACTCAATAATTGTTTTAAATTTAAAAGTCTTGTAAATGGAGTACCCACATCGTTGTTTCCCCAACTTGTATTAAACTGCCCATGATTGGCTCCATAAACATATAATCCAGCTTTAAATTGATAAAGGCTATCAGTAAATTCAATACGGTCAAATTGTCTAGTTCCAGCAAAAGAGCTTACATCTCCATCTTGTGCACCGTGAATTACAAAATAATTCATGTTTTTAAGCTTTGTTCTGGTACCTCCTGGTGTGTATTGACCATCGACAGGAGCAATGGCTATAATTGATTTTATATTATAGTTGTAATCTAACTTAATGGTTGCATCATCAGAATAATAAGGAAGTATATTTAACAATGCTGCATGAGCCACAGCTTCCCCTCCTCTAGAGTGACCAATTAATGATAGATTTTCTGTATCTACTTTTTGATAGAAAGGACTTTCTTCAGTAGAATTCCACTCATGCCACTGTCTTAAATGTTCTAGCAAAATCCAACCTCTTGCATCGTTCTCTTTAGACAAGCGCCCACTTAATTCATCAGACCAAGACCCATTGATGAAGTTTTCATCTACAGAAGCAACAATCATTCCTCTTGAAGCTAACAGTTTTCCAAGGTATTCGTAGCCAGGATCTGAAAAATCTTGCATACTATGATTCCCATGAACAACTAAAACTAATGGGAATGGTCCATCTCCTTCTGGATACCAAACTTGGGCATTTAAAGGCAATGCTTTGGAATCGAATCCCCAATATTTTGTACGCCACCAACCACTCATTCCTTTCCAATTATCAAGAAAAGCAACGCCATTTACAGAATCAGTTTTAATATCAACTTCAGCTCCAAAATGTGTGCGATACTTATCCTTTCCACTTCCATAGCTCAATGTTTTCACAGTATAGCTACCTTCTTTAGCAGGCGACTCAAGTGGTATGTGTTGTATTGACACCTCAGATGTATATGCTGCATTTACAATAGGCGCTACCTCTATTCCTTTAGGAATATAGAGAACAATAGCAGTCACAAGTCCTGCAATTCCAATAACAAATCCCAGAAGACTGATTATCTTTTTTATGAGCGTTAAATTCTTGAATTTGGTTATGAATAATGAAAATATAGAGGCTCCTAACACAGAGCTAACCCCTATAATAATGTAAGCAAGATTGTCCCTAAAAAGTGTTGTTAAAATAAAGAACGAAGCAATTAAAGCAAATCGATAATTTTTAGGAATACCCATCACTAATTTCAATGCCCAATTGATTCCAAAAGCTAAAAGCGCAAAAAGAGCAGCATATCCTGTATAGAAAATAAACAACCAAGAGTCGCTAATATTATAAGCGTCAAGAATACTAGATATTAAAAACAATACGATTAAAACAATCAATAATACTTTAGCAGCTCCTATGAAAGCATTCTTACCAGGTGTTACTGACTTTATTCTCGCTTTAAACCATGAAACTATTTTCTTAAATACTTTTTTCATTTTGATTGTTGATTGTTGATTGTTAATTGTTAATTGTTAATTGTTAATTGTTAATTGTTAATTGAAATATGAAACTTATCTCTAGATTCTACTAAGATAAGTTTTTAGTGAACAAGGACAAATTTCCACCCTCCAGACATGCTATCATTCATTGTCAAAAACGATTTGTATAAGAATAGTATGAGATAAATGCACTTACTATCTGATTTGTCACTTAACTATTGTTATTTTTATACTCTTATATATGTCTTAAGTTTACATTTCATTAAATTAGAGTATAAACTAGAAAAGACAAAAGAGAGGATTAAGGTTATTATATACGTAGAGACTATAGATCTCGTCAACATTGAAAATCCCCTCTCTTTTCTA
>Ga0115559_1000284_pt1 | contig 35214 bp, 13 predicted proteins | sample COGITO_mtgs_1105_3_FD_87281 | JGI IMG/M metagenome (GOLD analysis project Ga0115559, IMG submission 87281) | Pelagic marine microbial communities from North Sea - COGITO_mtgs_110506 | ecosystem: Environmental > Aquatic > Marine > Epipelagic | place: Germany:Helgoland, sampling site Kabeltonne... | reverse complement strand
TTTTCGTTAAATTTAAAGCTATGCTTCAGAAAAAACACATGTTTAGGCTCAAAACACTACAAATAACAGGGCGGCAAAAAAACCCGAAAAGGGGGTGGGTAGCGCACAAAAGTGGGCAAACCGCCCCAAGAGATTTTTTTTGGACAACGAAAAAGGACAAAAACTTGTTGTAACAGGTGGTCATTTCCCGTGTATGGAGGGTACCCCTAAACTTGCAGTGTTTTTGCACCGAAGTATTGGGCACTGGAATACTTTTCGACGTTTTTGTGCAAAAAATAGATGCCACGAAGCAAGTTTCAGTGTCCGTGATCCAAAACCTGATTGCTGTGCTGGCCATAGAACATAATTCGGTGTATCGTGCATCATTTTTTTGATTTTTTTCCTAGTAGCCCCGACCGCTCGTTATCGGTTGACGACCCACTATCCGACCCAGAGCTGTTCCCGGATGACGTCTCCGACCTTGAGCTCGACCCGGAAGACGATGACGACGACGACGACGACGACGAGGAAGACTCGGAGCCTTCATCGATGGTGGGTCCATGGGTCGACGTGGACGCGGCGACTGGGACGACGGTCATGTCTCCAACGAGGATTGACGGCACTGGTGCTGCTGGTGCTGCTGGTGCTGCTGCCGACGCGGCAGTGACGGAGTGCCGCCGGAGGAAGCCGAACGGTGTTCGTTTTCGCCCCCTTGTCTCTTTCTTCTTCTTTTTCTTCTTTGGCGTCGTCTGTGGCAACGTTGTTGTTGTTGTTGCTGCTGCTGCCGAGGCTGCTCGACGCGCCCGGGGCGGCGTTTTCACCCACGGGACAAAGCTGGGCCGGATCCAGAACGCCTCGACGACGAGGACGGTGGCGACGCCCAGCGCGAAACATGCGGCGATGAACCCCGCCCCGATGGCGCCAAGGGCGGGCGCCGTGAGACCGGCGGACGGGCGCTGGAACACCACGTTTTCAACGCCGGGGATAGGGGGCAGCGTAGACGGTAGGGCGTCAAGACCAATGGAGGACGCCACCATTGCGGCGGAGACAATAGACGCTTTGTCTGTGGACGCGTCGAGCCCCGGCAACAGGTCTGTGCTGAAGCAGGGGTGGACGGCCGGATCGTCGAACCCGGCCACGTGTCCCGTCCCGGCGCGACACGCGCACACGATCGCCCCCGGGACGTCCTCGACACACTCTGCGTGGAGAGGGCACACGGGGCACACGCCGCAGGTGAGGGGAGACGACCCCGCCGCACACTGCGTGCAGGCAGACGCTGTGTCGCCACTGACGGCGTGGGTGTACTGGGCGTCACACACGCACGTCGCGCGCGCCGTCGACGCCGACCACGTACACGTCCCGTGCGACCCGCACACGGGGCAAGCGGCACACACGTCTGCCTGTCCCGGTCCACGTTCGGAAACGGTCACGTATGCACCGCCGGCCGTGTCGCACGTGTCACAGGAAGCTCCTGTCAATCCCGGCGCACACACGCAGGCGGCCACGCCGGAGGTGGGCAGCCATGTGCACACCCCCGCGTCACCACCTGCACACGGAGGGGAGCAAGGCGTGCACGTCGGGCCGACGTATCCCGGGAGACAAACCCCACAGGTCCCATCGGCGTCGTCGTCGGCGGCGTCGGGTGGTGGGTCCACGAACCCCGGCGAGCATCGACAGGCGCCGGCGGCGATGGTGGCACCTGCGTCCACGGACCCGGGGACGGACGAGCACGTTTCATCTATAGGCAGACAAGTGAATCCGGCGTCTGTAACGACGGTCTCGTTCTCGCCGGAAGCAGACGACGGGGTGCCGTCGATCCTCATGAAATGGGACCCGGACGCACATGTGTCGCACGGAAGTCTGGTGGAGCCGTGTGCCAACACGTCAGCAGGCACGCGGGCGGCCCCTGGGGAGCACACGCACCAGTCGTCTCCTGGAGTCGTGGAGTTGGTGCACGTCCCGCCGGCGCCACACTTGGTGCACACGTCGCACGGACCGCCGGGGGTGCTGCTGGACCGTCCGTGGGTGCACTCACACGTCATCGTAACGATACCCGTCACGGGGTCCGTTGTGCACCGGGGACTGCCCCAGGGTCCACAGTCGGTGTCGCACGTCCTGCAGCGCCCGTCGTTCCAGAACCAGCCCCTTTCTGTGTCGCAGCGATCGCAGCGATCGCCGGTGAACCCGGCGTCGGAATCGCACACACAGTGGGCTGAGCCAGGGGACGACTGGCGGCACGTCGCCGTCGTGGCGTCTAGCAGCGTTCCGGACACAAGGCACCCCAGTGCCTCCACGCACGACGCGCAGACGGGCCCCGTCTTTAAGTACCCGTTTGCGCACCGGCTGCACTTGTACGTGTCGGCGTCCATCAGCGGGTCGGTGCACACACACCGGGTGATCTGTTCCGTGACGGCGTCCACCCCGACGGCGCTCCCGGGACGGGTGCACTCGACGGCGATCGTTCCGGTGGCGTCACACCCCAGAGAGGCGGAGTTGCACTCGATGCACAGACCCGGGAGGAACGTCAAGCCCATGTACCCGTTCGCACACGTTTCACAGTCGTCCCCCGTGTACCCCGGTCCGCACACACACACCGGGTTCAGTCCCGACCCAGGGTCTCTGCAGTCCACCGCCACCGTTGCGCCCGGGCGGGTGTTGCAGGACAGGTACACGTCGCAGGGCAGGCATCGGGTGCCGGCTCCTCCCGGGCGCCAGTACCCCTCGGCGCACACGTCGCAGTTGGTGCCCGCGTGGCCCGTCGCACATTCGTTGCACGACTCTGGCGGCGCCCACCCAACGTCGCAATAGGTGCAGTCGCCCACGGCTTCAGGCGTCCACGTTCCGTGGATACAGCGCGGGGTGTCGCAGCGGGTTCCGGTCCACCCCGTGCCGCCGCACCGACACTGGCCCGAGACGGCGTCCCAGGTTCCGCGGTTCAGGCAGTAGGCGGAACACATGGGGTTGTTCAGGTTGGAGTGCGAGACGTACCGCCCGTTGGTCCCTGACCGGTAGTACGGCACGACGTCGCCGACTTCGATGTCGTCATCAATCGCTGCCGCCGCCAGTGCCACTTCGAACGCCATGGTGCCGGTGCAGTCACAGAACCCGCCAAACCCCGTCGTTTGGCGACACATCCCCTGCTCCGGAAAATCGGAACAGGACAGGCACATGTCTTCCAAGACGGACGACTCAACGCCGCAGGGCGACGCGAGACTGGCGCCAGACACCGGGTGGACGTAGCGTGGGCAGTCAGGCGTCGCGCACCGCAGTCCGCTGTTTCCAATGAACACAGAGGGAAGGAAGGGCGTGGCGCCGCCAGGCGCCCCGGCATCCGCCTCCCACATCGTCGGGAGCCAGGGGTGGATGGGGACGGCGCGCTGGGTGGCGTTCAGGTTGGCCGGGTCAGACGGGTCCAAGAACTCGACCCGCAGGTTGATGAGACTCGGGTCGGGCGTCCGCACCAGGTTGGTGCACACACACGTCCCGGCAGGGACGATACCGTACTGGCCGTCTATCGGAGACGTCACGGGCTGGTAGGTACCCTTGTCACACAGGTCCAGTGAACACTTGCCGTTCAGGACGGCCGCCAGTGGGATGGCAGACGACGACACGTGCACGGCGCACTTGCAGCGCGTCTCTGCCCGTTCAAGGCGGTCGTAGGTATGGATGCATGCCCCAAGCGCCCCGCAGTCGACGGTGTGGTCGCACGCTTTGTACTCGCACCGCACACCGGTCCACCCGGGGGCGCAGGTGCACATGCCCCGCACATTTGTCACGTTCGCGCCGACGGTGAAGTTGGACGGCGGGACACTGCACGTTCCTCGGCCACTGCACATCATCCAGTCTCCAAGTGGGGCGCCGTAGCCCGGGTCTTCTACCTGTGGCTCCAGGATGTAGCACCCAGGAGCCCCGTCGTGGGACACGTCTCGAAACTGGCACCACTCTCCGTACCACGGCGGGTCGCACACACAGTGCCACCCCAGACCGGCACTGGCGTCGGGCGGGGCGCACGTCCCGCGTCCGCCGGTCTGGCAGTCGCCGATGGCCGGGTCCCCGGGGTCGCACAGGGTGGTGGTGCACTTGGGCGGCAGGAACGGGGCGTTGCACTCGCAGCGCACGACGTCTCCGCGCCCGAACGGGTCGAGGGATTCCCACGACAGGGCGTCGCGGTGGAATCCACACGTTCCCTGAAGACTGCAGATCAAGCCCAGCTGTGGGTGCATGCAGTCCCCCGTCGTGCCACCGAACACCAGACTGTCGAACCCGTCGAAGGAGCACCCGGTGTCGTTGGCTACGGGGACAGACGCACCCGTGCAGGCACACACGGCACCAGAACTAGACGGCGACGGCGACACGTCATGGATGCACACACCTCGTCCTGTGTCAATGCCACACGCAAGGTTGGTCCCGTACGTGCCGTACCGCAGATCACCGTACAGACTGATAGGCGCGTCGATTTGTCCCGGCCAGTCCAGTGTCTCTGTGACGACGTCCACAACCGGCTCCCCCGTCAGCAGCACCTCTGGTCCAAGGGACTGGGCCCCCCCGTCGCCCAGACACAACCCCCAGTCCACGGAGTGCAGACGGTGTCCGACGGGACACACGGTATGCGCGGGGCACGCGGCGGCAATACACCCCGTCTCTGGCCGTCGGAGGACGGGCGTTAGGCGGCAGTCGTAGTTTGGCCACAGTCGATGGGCGTGGGCAAACGTCTTGAAGTACAGGGTAATTTCCGGTGCGAGGGCCATCACGTCACCATCAGTCACGACGTCTCCCATGGCCACGCCGGCGAACGCCGCCACGTCTTGGATGACGCCGTTCATCCTCCCCGCCCACATGTTCCAGAACTCGAGAGGGCGCACCTCTTCGCTGTCGCAGTCGTACCCCATCGTCCTGTCCAGTGCGACGGTCGCCACCCAGTTGGGCGCCCACACCTCAGGGTCGCCGCCGTCGCTGGCAAGCGGGGCCAGGTCCTCCACGTCGCTCGTGGTGTAGTACACCGCCAACAAGACGTCCGTCCCGCCCAGCGAGAACACCTGCGTGGAGCGACAGTCCCAGTGCTCGTAACACGACTGTCGGGCCTCGGCGACGGTGTACACGTTGCGGACGAGACGGGAGCCGACGTCACTGTCCGGGTCGATCTGACCCGGGATGTCCAGCGCCAGCGACCCTGGCGGACCCGACTCGAGGCTTGCTTCGTACGCCACGTCCACGCCACAGTCCTGAGGCCACGCCTTGTTGGACTCTATTTCGGCGACGGCGGCATCGAGGACCGCCCGGAACCCGACGACGTCAATGTCGTCGTTGCCGTACCGCCATGTCGTGCCTGGTGGAGGTGCACCCGCCGACAACTCGGCCGCGAAGCACCCAAGGAGAGGAGCCAGGACGACAAGCAGCAACAATAGAACCTGCATCTCTTCTCCCCCCCCGCCGTGTACACTCTTGGTGTGACACCGCACCGTATATATGAACCAAGGAGATGTACATGACCGGTCATCAGAGGTGGCGACGATGATGACCGACGATGAATTCGCGCGTGGTATTGCGGCGACGGTGGCCGAGCGCGCTCTCGGCATCGCCAACCGCCACGTGTTCCCGTCCATCCCAGAGAAAAGGGTCGACAAGGATGGGTCCGAGCAGATCGACAGCGACCCGGACACACAGCCGACGAAAATGTTCTGGGATGCAGTCACGGAGGACGTTGCCGCCCTTCTGAAGGGCTACGTCCGGTCCACCAAGTCGGTTGTTCGGGGGTTTGACACCGACGACGGCAAGCACGCATGGCCAAAGATCGAGTGGAGAACCAAGCTGGTGAAGAAGTCGGACACGCTCGAAGTCAGGATCAAGGTTGGGACCACCGTCCGGGGGTGTGCCTCGATGGACGTGTCTCTGTCCTTCCGCGCGACGCCCCCCGGGAAAGAGGCGACGACCAAGAAGCGCACCCCAAGCAAGCCGGCGGGTCGAGAAGAAAAGAAGAAGAAGCGGGTGCGAACAAAATAAAGACGTCACCCAAGAGGTGATGAGCTGTGTATTACCCGGTTCTCTGGAGTAGGGCTTTGTTCAAACGAAACAATAGAAATAATAAGGCCCCCATGGTTGCGACAGTCACCAACAAAATAGGAACGAGCGGTATCATCCACGCAAGAGCACGCAGTGTGTCTTCCAAGATGTCCAACGGAAAAGGCAAAGGAGGTGGTGCCATAAATTCCCCGGGTGTCGGACAGTCGCCGTGAACGAAACACCCCAATCCGGGATTATCATCCTTGAACTGCTGCCAGGCCGCTTCTTGCTTCTTCAATGTCTCTTTTTGCTTCTCCAATATCTCTTGTTGCCTCTTGAGACTTGTGTTGAGCTCGTCAAGAGCCCGCTGGACAGAGATCGATCTTTCTTGGTCGTGGGCGCTGAGCGTCTCACCGGGACCCTTGGGCGCATCGGTACACTGCTTCGCGTCGCCGTACCACAAAACGGAGGATATGACAGTGGCACACAAGGCCAAGACGACGAGGCGCACCATAAGAACCCTGGACCCACCACACCATAAAATACATTCGATATATACGCTTGTTTACCATTGCATCTATTCCGTGGTGGTTGGGCTGTCCCTCTGGAGAAACCCGAGGATCGTTAGCGGCGTCGACGCAAACTCGTGGCTCACCGGCGTCGGGCGTCCGTGCTGCGTCCACGCGAAGGAGTGGAACTTGGCTGCGTCTCGATGGAACAGAAGGGGGAGCCCACATGTGACGCAGGACCCATACCCATTCCCAGAGGTCGGGACCCCAAATCCCGGGCACCCAATTCCCCCGACGGCGTGGCGCGACCACGGCACGCAGCACCGCGTGCATGGAACGACATCTAAGAACCGCACCGCCGCGTCTCGGCCGAAGAAAAGCCACACCGCTTTCTTCATGTTGACCAGCTCCGTCGGCATCTTGGCCGTCCGAGACGAGGGGAGTGGTGCCAAGAATTTCGGCCGTCTGTACCCCCGGTAACCACCGCCTGGTGTGTCCCGAGGAGGGGGAGTGGCCGTCGCCCGCGCGTCAACACCCACCATCGACTTCCGAAGACACGGCGGCATGGCGACGTCGAACACAGGGCCTCCTCTTGTATACACCCACCGGTGGCGTGTATACAGATACAGCTACATGTGAGCTCCAGAACGCACACATTGAAAATGAACACACGCACACATGTATTGTGACACACACCATTAGCACCACTTGATCAGAGCCGTCGTCCCTGTGATGCGCCCGTCTTTGTCCCGCACGGCGCCTTCGGAACTCATGTCCGGCGAGTAGATGTCGATGAACCCCCCTTGGCGCGCCATCGCCTCGCCCGCGAGACTGGACACGATGAGGCCGCTCGTTTTGCCGTCCGGTAGGCCCGTCACGCCGCCGTAAACGGGAGGGGGGACAACCGCGATGGCGGTGTCACACAGGGGAGTGGTCAACAGACCCAGGCGTGAAGAACTACGCGGCAGCTCCTTCAGACGGACGACGCTCCCCGACCGTGGAAATGTGATCGTCTCGTCGGGACTCGGCACAACTGTGACGTCGTGGGGTGTCGCATTAATGAGAATCGCTGGACGGTTAGTCGTCGCCATACAGACCGACTAAAACCAAACCCGAAGTCTGGAACACACACATACACACCACTGTGTGTATACATACCCCCAAAGAAAGTGAAAACGGATGTTTGATTGTTGTTTGTTTACTACTCCCCCCCCCCTCGACACACTCACGAGGAGGTATCCTTGGTCGTCGTCTTCTTCCCTCGACGTCGAACGAGACTCGCCGTCTCCTCGTCGGTGGAATTGCCGTCGTCGGAGCTCGTCTCGTCGCTATCCTCAACCTGTTGCTTCTTCTCCTCCTTCTTTCCCGAGCGGATCCCCAGACGAGACAGTCGCCCGAACGCGCCACCTTGCTTCTTCTTCTTCTTCTTCTTCTTGCGGTGGTGTTTATGCTTTGCCACCTTTGGTGCAGCGGCAGTTGACACCGTCGTCAACGAATCGTCGTCCGTGTCGTCGTCCGTGTCGTCGTCCGTGTCCGCACTCGCCGCCGCCGCCGCCGCCGCCTTCGGCTTCTTCGGCGCCCCGTTGATGAGGGCCTGGAGCATCGCAATCTGGGCGCCGGAGTCCCCGCTCGAGTGCAGTTTTATCATGTCGTAAACCTCCATCTTGGCAGCGGGGCTGAGCGTGCCACTGGAGGCGCGGCCGTTGCACTTCGCGCCGCAGCACTTGAACAGGCCACACTTCCAGGCGTAGTACACGCCCAGACAGATGCCGATGATGAGGAGCGCCATCAGCAGAAAGTCAAGGATGTCGCCCAAGAACCCGCCGATTCCCAGCAGACCCGAAAGCAGCCCGGTGGCTTCGTCAATGGCGTCCTTCGCCAGATCCACCGCGTCCCCCGCCAGGTCTGCGGCGCCCTCCGCGACGACGACGACGCCATCAACAGCCGCCTCCGCCGCAGTCGCTGCAGCGTCTACCACCGTGTCTCCGATGTTGGCGAGGCTGCGGGCGATGCTTGTGTCCACGTACGACAGGGTGATGTTCAGGTAGGCGTCCACACGCTCCACAAACGTGTCGGTGGCGTTAGCCTGGGCGGCGACGGCCTCCTCCAGCACCAACACCGCCGCGGCCTGGGCGGCAATTGTCTCGTTCATCCGGTCGTTCTGGGCACGGAGGTCGTCCAGCAGCGCGTTAACGGCCGCCTGGGAGATGGCCGTCGCGGCACTGAACGCGTCCGCGTCGGCAAGGGACGCAGCCAGAGCAGCGTCTGCCTCGGCTGCACGCGCCGCGTCGCGCGCACGGATGGCGTCCGCTTCCCCGCTCATGTTGGACGCAAGCAGACCCAGATCCGGCGGCGGCGTGTACCCGTCAATCGTCGCAAGGAACGCCTGGTACCCCTCTTCGCCCCCCGGGAGGTGCGCCGTCAGGTACCGCTGGCGAATGTCGCGGTCCGTCAGGATGCTGGACGTCGCGTCGCCAACCACCTCTAGCTGTGCCTGCGACGCCGAGTCTTCGACCGTAAACGTGTACTCCGTCGTGAACGACAGGTCGTCGCCACTCGTCAGTGTCGGCAGCATGTTGATGTTGGAGATGGACACGTTGTGCACGGCGCACTGTGTCCACAGCAGCGTCGCCGGGTCCGGGATGCGCAGCGTCAGCGTCCAGTCTGCGCACAGACTCACCCCGTTACTGATCGTCGACTGGAGGTTGGACGACGACCCTGCCGCAATGACGCCACCGTCGACGTCGCGCTGCTCCTCTCCGTAGCAGGGGTGGACCGCACTCGGGTCGGCCAGCTTCAAGGCGTCCCATGCCACATCCGCGTTGGGACTGTCCAAGGCCGTGTTGGGGCCACGGAACGTCCAGTCGTACTGGTACTCAATCGGGCGACTCCCACGGTTCGACAACCGCAGTGTCGGGATGCCGCTGTTCACCAACAGGTCGTCGTTCACCTCGGGACACGCCGACCCCAGCGTCTGGGCAATCTCGCCCACCGGGACACGGGCCATCGCGACACTGTCCCAGTCGCGCGGGGCGAGACACAGGACGCCGCTGCCAGGGGTGGCACACGCCGCAGCGGGTGTGTCGGCAAGGTACGCGTGGACGCCACTTGCCTCGCCCGTCTCCGGGTCCACCGTGAACGACGGAACGACAAAGTAGAAGTTCTCCAGCAGGGTGCACAGCGCCCCGTCGCCGGGGCTGCTCTCGCCGGAACACGTCACGTCGCCGTCCCCCAGCCCGCCCGGCGTCTCCACGACCTCTCGCAGGGACCCAGAAATGTCGGCGCCCGCCGCCGTCACGTCAAACGTCTCGCCAGGGTGGTCCGCCTGCCAGTCGTCCAGCGTGTACTGGAACGCCGGGTCCAGCGCCGGGTACGCGCCCGTCGACGGGTCCAGCGTCGTGTTCTTGTACAGCAGGTACGCCGCCGTGCCGGCCCGGATCGTCGGGTCCGGGTTCAGACTCAGGTCCGTGTCCGCAATGTCGTACAGGTACCGGATGTCGTCGTACGTCCCGTTGACGTACTCCCGCACCGGCGGCCGGGCGCACGGCCGGAACATGCACTCCGGGTTTCCCACGTACACCATGTCCGACGGAATCATGAAGTCCAGGTCCACCACAATCTCCGGGTCGCTGGTCGTGAAGTGCACCGCCGGACGCCCGTCCGCCGCGCCGGGCGCGCTCGGGGGAACCGGCGCCATCCACGCCTCGAACCGCTTCACGACACCCTGCGGGCGCAGCCGGTACACCGGCTCCATCCCGCCCTGGATGCCCGCAAACTCGACGTCGTGGCACGTGAAACTGCTGGCGCTCCCAATGTCGATGTTGAAGCTCCGCTCGTGCACCGTCACGTCGTTTCCCATGCTGCCGTACCGCGCAATGTCCAGGTGCTTCAGCTCGTCGAACGTCGCCCGCCAGCTGTTCCGGATGAAGTACTCAAACGAACTCGCCGGCGTCATGTGTGTCAACTCAGACAGCGTCGTGCTGTCCGTCCCACACATGCTCGCGTTGGTGTACGGCGACCCCAGCGCGACCACAAACCCCGGGTCGGCCATCACCGTGCTCAGCCGCTCGCTGACAGACACACTGGACGACAGGGGCAGCGCGTCCCCCGCGTCGCCCGGGAGCTTCTGGAAGTCCGACGGAAGCAGGTGGCTCAGGTCGCGCCCGTCCGCCGGCGCACACACCCCAACTATTGCCGCCGTGTAGTTGGACAGGCTCGCAATCCGGCGGGTTGCGCCCGGGATGGACGACACAACAGCACCGGAGCACGGGTCGTGCGTCGTCCCACCCCCGGACACCGGAATCCCCGTCAGTCCCGTCTTGCCCAGGTGCTTGGACGTGTCCACCGACTCCCCGGTGCCCCGCGTCACCGCCCGCGCCGTGTCGCTGGCCAGGTTGATGGGGCACGACTCTGCCGACGCCTCGAACCAGCACTTGCACAGCGGACGCCCCTCCGGGTTCCACGTGCTGCTGCCGTCCGGCTGGATGTACTCGTCGGCCCACGCGTCGTACGTGTCAAGCCCGTTGTCTCCCAGTGCGTCGGGCGGCGCGCACGCGTCGTTCGTCCCCAGCAGCATCAACAGGTCCTTGGGCGTCCACCACGGCATCGCGTCCACCATCAACACCGCCGCGTCGCAGTACATGTCAAAGCTGTCGCGGCGGAGGACGTGGTTCGTCCCGCCGCCGCCGTAGATGTCACTCGACAACCCCTCCCCGCGGCGCACCGTGTACACGTCCATCGTGTCGATCTTCATGCGGCGGCGCGGGGACCCGGCGCGCCACCAGCTCTCCGGGTCGGCGTCCACCAGGTTGTCTCCGCTCAGGGTGCTCGCCGCAAGGAACGGCTGCCAGTAGAACTGGCCCAGCTGCCGGCGCATGGTGTGGAACACCCGCGTTACGCGCCGACGCGCCGACCGCTTGTGCGTCACTTCGTACATCGCAGACGTCAGCGTACGGATGCTGCGCGCGTTGGACGTCGCCTGGTCGCTCACCAAAGACATGTCCTCGGCGACAGACAACAACGACGCGTCCACGTTGTCCGACAGACTGTCGATGCGGTCCCCCAGAAAGTCCGCCGTCGTCTGCACAGCCGCCGTGAGGTCGGCGTACACACCATCAATCGCAGCTTGGGCGTTCGCCGCAACCTCTGCAATCCGCTCCGCGTTCGCTGCGCGCTCCTCCGCTGCAACGGCAAACCCGGCGTTCGTCGCCTCGCGGATCGCCGTCACCTCGTCGCCCAACTCTTCGATGCGGTCGCTGTTCTCCGTCGCCTGCGCGGCAATCGCCGTCGCCAGCGCCTCCACACACTCAAACCCACGCTGGACGTCCACGAACGCGTCCTGGGTCGCAGCCGCTTCCGCAGCAGCAGCCTCTGCCGTGCGCTGAGAGGCACGCGCAAGGTCTGCGTTCGCCTCCATCGCCGAGTCGAGCGCGTCAAACTTGTCCACCATTTCGTTGATCGCGTCCGCGTTCTTCAGTGCTTGGTCCAGCGCCACGCCCGCAACAGCCAGGGCAGCAATACCAACCGCCAGGCCCACAATCAGCTTACGAGGGTGATCCACACCCACGAGCTGTGACGACGACGACGCCGCCGTCAGGTCGTCCCACAGACTCCGGTCCGCGTCAGTCGACGACCCGGTGATGCTGCGCCAGTCGGCGCCGTACAGGTCCTTGAAGTGGGCGTTCCGCGACCGCTGCATCGCCAGTGCCGTTGTGAACGCCAACGCCGCCGTGTCCTTGCTGGAAGCCTCGGCGAGCGCCTCCTCCGGCGTCGACGGACCGTCCGGGCCGAAGATCACAGTCAGGGCGGCAGACCACACAGACGGCTCGATGGACGGCAAGCCACGGAGAGCCGTCTCCGCGTCGACGTCACGGAGCCGCGAAAAGATGGCCGACTTGGGGGACAGAAGCTGGGACTGTGTCGCTCCACGGGCCCTGAGACCCGACGGCGCACCCTGAGACATCATGTCCGCCACGCGCACCGCCCGCTCCTTCCGCATCAAGTCCAGCAGGTAGTCGTCCGCCACACTGTGGTGCATCGGCATCGCCACCATGTCGTCCACACTCGACCCGAGCCACGCAGGGTGGTCGTCGGTCGGCTTCAGGGCCGTCGCCAGGCGCCGACGCCCGGCACCCGCAGACGCGTCGGGACACGACGAGCCTTCGGACAGGCGACGCCCTCCCGCCTCGGCGCCGTGGCTGATGGCCGCGTTCAGCGCCGCTTGGTACACCCCGCTCTGGTTCCGCCCCGTGCTTGCCATCAGCGTCTTGGCACTGATGTCGCACGTGGCAGAGCTGAACGTGTGGGCGCGCTGGGGAACGGCGCCCGCCAGCTGGGCGTGGACAATGAACAGGGGCGGCGCCGCCATGAAGTCAATCTCGCGCACCCGCGCGGCGCCAGAGGTGCGGTCCGTCTCCGTCGACGAGACCGTGCCGCAGTTCCGGACACACGACCCCGTCGTCGACTTGGCACGGATGCTCAAATCGCTGTAGTCGAACTGGGTGCCGTTCGACCCGACAAACGACGTAATCACCTCACTCTCCCACGCAACGTCGCTCTCCACGCACGACGACGCAAACGGGTTGTCTTCGTGACACGCCATCACCTCGCACGCAGACGCGCCGGGTCCCGGCGGACACGACGCCGACGCGACAGACACCAGATGTGCAAACATCACAAACGCGCTGAACATGACACCGTCCCAGCGGACGGCGCCGTAGCCTCCTTTTCCTCTCGACGCGGGGCGTTGGCCCCGGCGTTGACGGCAACGAGGCAACAACATCTCAGAATGATATCCACGCGCCACTTCATTCATGGCTATGTTAACTGGCGCATATACTACACACGGGGGTGTAACCTTAAACCGGAGAACGGGGGACAAGAAGGAAAAACCACGACTCTAGGGACATTGGTCGAAAAGAATATAAGGGTGCACCGAAACGGCATTTGTCAGCGTCCTGGCGACACAGACCGCGATGGCGGACGAGGAGAAGACCGACGCGCCTGCTGTGTCGTTTAACCCGGGAGACGACAGCGACGAAAGCCTCGCTCCTAGACCTTACCTGGCGAGGGCCGCCAGCCCGCTCGGCGACGACGACGACGACGACGACGGTGTCTTTGGCTTCGCGATCAAAGACGAAAGCGGCGAGTTATTCACCGTCACGTTGCACCGGGCCGGAGAGGGTCACACGTTCGACGACAACAACAATGCAGTAACCCTCGACCGCAAGATCAAGAGCATGTGGCAACCTGACCCACCAGGACCAATGGCGCCAAAGAGAAGCAACGTCGTCGCCGTCCCCGTGACTCAGACCCCGGGCGGAACTCGGGTCCACGTTTCCCCGTCCGCGTCGGAACTTGCCCTGGTGATGCCCGTGAGCGGGGACAACAAGAGCCTGGTCAAAGTTCTCAACCGAGGCGGGGTGTTCGACCTCTGGGTGGCCGTCTACAAGGACAATGGTGGCCGTGCGAGAAAGAAAGTCTTCCTCTACGCGGCTGGCAACGTCGCGGTAAACATCCGCCGGGGAGGAGACGCCCAGCTTCCACGGTTCGTTTCCGTGTTCACCAACAACATCCAAGACAAGACACACGACACCCCATCTGTCACGATCGTCGAAAACCTGGGTAGGGCACTCGGTGACCTGAAAAGGATTCTCGACGAAGCCACGCCCCCGTCTCCGCCTCCGTCTCCGCCTCCATCAACACGAATCCCGGTGCCAGTCTCGCCCCCGTCGGCATCCTCCGCGCCGGTGCCAGTCCCGTTGCCGTCTTTGTTTCCCGTACCGGTGTCGGCATCCGCGATGGCGTCGCCGCAGACCCCGGGTTCTCGACCGTTGACGGCGGACGAGCTGCATGGTCTTCACCGAATCAACCAGCTCGGCGCCAGGGACGTGCCAGCGGATGGTCTCGGCTCGGGACTTGTCCCCCTGCGTCCCGGCAGTGACGACGACACCAGCAGCGACGGATCGCACGACAACGATATGTAGCCTCTTCTCCCCAATCCAGTGTTCTGTAATACATATGTGCTTGGCTTGTATGAAAGTGTATATATCCTGCGCCAACCCCTCTGTCTGTCAGTGCACGCGCCATGGTCTTTGTGCTATTGTTTGGTGTGCTGGCGCTGGCACTCACCGGTGTGTCGTCGTCGCCCACCCGGGACACGGTGCACGTGGACGGCGAGGAGTATGTTCCACCGACGGGGTGGCGGGTTGCACTCCTTGGGGACAACGTGTGGGTGTTTGGGACGTCGGACACCGTCTACGAATCATTTGACACACAAGACGTCGTGGCGTACGGAGACGCGTCCCGGACAGCGTACGTGGAGTCGCTCTATCCTGACGTCCAGTCGGTGTACGCCCCGAGTGTCGCCGCGTGGCTGACGGCGGTCACCAACCTCACACTGGCTCGTGGGGGCACGTACCGAGGCGTCCAGTGGGCCATCACCGGAAACAAGGGCGTGTCCGGCACCAGGGTGCGCCTGTGGTTCATCCCACCGGGTGTCGTTGTCAACATCGACCAGTACTGGGCCAATACCTGGATCTCGACCCGGCCACGCATAGATCTAACAACGTTTGAAAATTGGGTGTACAGCGGTGTTCTCTTGTGGTGCTCCGGCGCGTCGTCCTGTGGCTCCATCAACGCGACTGTCGGCCAGGTCACCGGGTCGTCCAACCTCCGCGTCCGTCTCCGTGAAGCGTCCTCCGGTTCCGCGCTCTCTACGGTAACTGCTTGTGCAGGTCGACACTTGATGGACGACACGCCCGTTCCCGCGGAGTGCTCCTGCTACGCCCTCGAGTCTGGGGTGGACACCCTGTTTGACACCACACAGTGTTACGCCTGCAAAGGGGAAGGCGTTAGCCACGTCTGGAACGTACCGTCTTCGTCTTGTGTCCAGCCCGACTTTGATCCCGCCCGGTCGTACGCCGGGTCCGTCTTCTCCGCCGGCCCGCCCCGGCCACTCGTCCACGAACCTGGAAGGGAAGTCGTGGCCTTGTGGCACACAAGCGCGCCACATGTTACGTACGAAACAACAACACACGTCCCCGGAGTGTGGGTCGTGGAACATGGAGACGACGGGCCACCGCCCCTGCCGGCACTTGGAAACACGACACTCCAAGTCGCACCAGCCGCACCGTGGGACGGGAACGCCCTTGTAACGCAGTACGCGTACAACGCGTGCATCGCACTGGGACCCTCCCAGTGCTCAACCATCACGTGGACATCGTACCTGTACATCGACGTTGACGTTGCCTACGGATACGACGGCGCGCCCGTGCACTTCACCACCCGCGTCGTCGCCCACGTGGACTTCACCGCGTACACCAACGCGTTCCTGTACGGGACCTACGACGGCACCCCCCCTGCCCAGCGCCTGACGCCGTCCACGATTGGGCTCGTGTATGACAGCCTGGGAGGGATGGAGCGGGGATACGCACCACACGACGCATTCACCCTCTCCCCCGCCGTGGCGGCCACAACCGACGGGTACCTCGTCATGTGCAACAACGCAGGTGCACAAGTTGGGTGTGGACGTGTGCACCCAACAGCCAACCCACACACACTCGACCCGGCAGTGGGAGACGTCTTCAACCCGCCCTGGGCAGCAGCCGCCTGCTCGCTCAAGGTGGCACACCGAACATTCAACCCACAGGGAGACACGTGCATGTGCGACTGGCAGCTCACCTACGCGGGACAGCTCGTGGCGTACAGCAACGACAAAAGAACAGAGGCGTGCGGAAACTGTGCAGGCGGACTGGTACGGAGCCCGGAAACCGGGAAGTGCGTGACGTGCATCCAGGCGGCGGGGTGTGACAGAAACAACACGGTACAGCCACACTGCACAGGGGACTACCACGACTACTACTGCGAGTGCGCCCCCGGGTTCGACACACTCGCCGGCTGCGCACGCTGCTCCGATAACCACGTTCTCGTCGACGGAGACACCTGCGTACCTTGTGCGACGTACCTGGGGTGCTCCGACACCGGCACAGAGGCCGCAGAGTGCGCGTACGCGTCTGACGTGTCAACCCAGCTCGTGACGTCGGTGTGTCTGTGCCGACCCGGGTTCACAGGGGACGACTGTGGTCAGTGCAGTGCGGTGATGGGCATGTTCAGACCCCAAAGCGGTGCCGACGACGACGACGACGACGCACCCTGTGTCCACGCCAGGTCTTGGTGCGGGATGTGGGGCGTCCCCGACTTTGAGGCCGGGACCTGCACCTGCACCCACGGACGGACGGGGCAACGCTGCGACGCGTGCGACGGGGACGCTTTGTGTGGGACTGGCGGACGGTGCCAGACCGTTCCCGGGACACGAGAATGGTGCATCTGCGGTCCCGACGCGCTCGGCGTCCGCGCGTGGTGGGACGACACGCCCCAATCTCCCTGCACCGCGTGCCCCCCCGGCCACCTCCCAAACGACTGGCAAACGGGCGTCGCGTCCGGGTGCTCAGAGGTCGACGTCGTCTGCCCAGGGGTTGTCGACGCCGCACAGTCCGCAATCGCCGGAGAGTGCCGGTGCCTCCCCGGGTGGGCGCAGCGCAACGCCACCGATCCACACTCGTCCTGCTCCGTGTGCGCCTCGGGCTACGTCGGAACCGAGTGCGTGTCCTGCACCCTCCTGTGCGGGGGCGCGTTCTGGGACACCTGCAGCGAAACGCCGGGAAACTGTACCTGTGGCGCAGGACGGGCGGGGCCGCCCTGCGACGGCACGTGCCTCTCCGGATTCCGACGAGTCACTGGACCCGGCGTCGACACCTGCGTCCGGTGCCCCGACGGGTGCCTCGACCCACACTGTGTCCTCGACCCAAGCGGGAGGTACACCTTGTGTGCGTGCCCAGAAGGAACCACGGGAGACGGGTGCACTGTGTGCGCCGCCGGGTGGGTAGAGGCCACCAACACGACAATCGCGCCCTGTGTCCGGTGCCCGCCCGGGGGATGCCTCAACGGCGTCTGTGTCACCGACGGCGTGTGCGAGTGCCTCCCCGGGTTCGACCCAAGCGCCCAGTGCGCGACTTGCATCAGCACCTTCGTCCTGGCGGACAGCGGTCAGTGCCGGCCGTGTGTCGGGGCCGGAGCCGCCTGTGGCGCCTACGGAAAGTGCAAAGACGGTGGCGGCGACGACGACGACGATGATGGGTGTTTGTGCGACGACGGCTACGCCTGGTCCGGCGGAAGCTGCGTCTACTGCGACCCACGGGTTACAACAGGCCCCCTGTCGGGGTGTGTCGCCTGCCCGCCCGACGGCTGCCCTATTGGCAGCACGTGCGCGGGCGTTCCGGGTCCTGGTGGTGTTGGATGGGTCGCCACGTGCGGGTGCACCGCCGGCCTTGTTCGCCCTACTGGCGCAACGACAGGTGCGTGCAGCGCTCCCCGCGGAAACCCCCTCACAGCCACCGGCAGCGACAACGACGACGGCGGAGGGGGCCCGTGGTACATGTCCATCACCATCCCAACCGTCCTGGGGTGCACATCCAGCCGGATGAGGACGCTACCGCCATGGTGACGCTTTTGTCAGGACTTGCTATCGGTACCCTTATATTTGTCGTACCACTATCGGTGTGGGTGGCAAGGAAGCACTGCAAATGAACTCTGTGTATACACACACTCGGCAAAACAACAGGCGTCGATTAGCCTCAAGACAAGACACCAAAAAAACACAACAGAAACATGGGGATTTTCGGCGGCATCATCGCCATCATCATCGGCCTGTTTGCGATCTGGGTCGGCGCGACGGACCAGCTCGGACTGATGCCCAAGTAAGGACGGGACCAAGACGGAACAACCAAGCGACAGACAAAGAAGAAGAGCTCTGAATCGAACCCACCGACAAACGGTGCTCTTATTTTTAAATGTCTTTCTTTTCTTGAAAAAAACAATTTTTGTTCAGATCTTCGAAAATCTGTACGAATTTCCAGGAACGGTTTACTCACAAAAACTTCCCGAATGACATTTTAGTGGCGCTATGAAAAGGCGTGCCCGTGTCCCCTTGGACGGCGCCAACTGGGGGGGTTCTTGTCGGCGCGTCCAAACTTCCAGCCCATTCTGATGGGAACCGCGGCGTCTGTGTCGGCGTTGACTGGCGGCGGCGCCGTGTCGGCCTTCCGTCTGGCGTGGAAATGCCGGACACACAGCACGACCGACACACTCGAAGCGATGATGATGACAGACGCGCCGACCGTTATCAACGTCTGTGCCAGCGCCGTGTCCAGGAGGGACGTCGGGCCCAGCGTCCGGATGCCCGGCGACGGACTCGGACTCCCGGCAAGCGCCGCAGAGATGGCGTCCTGCTCGAACGCCATGTAGCAGTGGGGGTACGTCTCCCGGTCCTCGTCGTACCGAAAGTACCCCGGGATGCAGGAACAGGCGGACGTCGGGGACTCTCCGGCGACGGCAACCTCGACACACCGCTCGCCCGTCGTTGGGCTGCAGCCAGCAGGGCACGGAATGCAGTGCGTCGTCGTCTCGTCGGACGCACACGGGCGGCAGACACTCGTCGGGCCGTCCGTGTTCACAAACCCCGGGCTGCACACACAAACGGGACTGCCTTCGTCTGCACTCCAGCCACACTCACTACCGGGTCCACAGCCGCCGACGCGACACGGCTCGCACGACGGACCTACGCGCAGAGGGAGTGACGCCGCGCACGCGGAGCAGTCTGAACCTCCCAATGGGTCGGCATACGGCGGCAAACACGTGCACCGGACACTGTCGTCCCGCGACGAATAGCTGCACTCCGTGTGGGGCCAGGCCCCGCACCCGCTTCCACCGCCGCACGATTCACACCGGGGACCGAACGCCCCGGGTGCACACCCAGTACACGGTGTACGGGCGTCGTCCGACACGGCGTGCACCCACCCGGCGTCACATACACACACACTCGTGCCGGTCGTCGTCGACCACTCACACACACCGTGGGTGCCACACCCGGGTGCGGGACACGCGACGCACAACGGGCCGACGTGGACGTCGTCCAAACACCCGTCGGTGCTGCTGCAATCCGTCCAGCTACTGTTGTCCGGGAGCGTGACGACGGCGTCCCGGAAATGGCCCGCCGCACAGTCGCACCGCGGGGACTGCAGGCCTTCGTCCCACACACACGACATGCCAAACTCGCACGTCGCGCGGCAAAGATGGCACTCCCCCGTCGCCGGGTCGAGCTCGTACCCGTCGGCGCACACACTGCAAGAACTGCTGTTCACGCCAGGGGTGGCGTGGACGTACCCCGGTTCACACTCACAGTCGGCCAGAACCGCAGGCGGGTCTGTGATGGGCGGCCTGACGCACGTACCACCAGCGCCACAAGACGGCGGGCACACGGCCGTGCACGACGTGCCGCCAACGCCGTCGCTCGGATAACGGCCCGGGATGCAGTCGCCACACAAACCCGTTGACACCGTGAGGACGCGGAACACGTCGGCGCACGTGCACACCGTTCGACCCAGCGACGGTGACCAGGCACATCGGGTCCCGGGGGGGCAGGCTTCAGATGGACAGGCGGCGCACGTGGCGTGCCCAGACTCGACGGAGAACGACGACAGGACGTACCCAGGGGCACACGACGTGCAGGCGTCCCCAGGACTGCCGGACACCGAGTGGGTGTACCCTGGCTCGCACACACACATGACGTCCGTCACGTTCCACACACACTGCCCTGCGGCGTCGCCGCCACACCCCCCAGGACACGTGGCGCCGCACGGGTAGCCCGCCTCGGGGTCCCCGAGCAGGCCCGGCATACACCCGCCACACACCCACACGCGGGGGTCGGGGTACACGTCGGGGAAAATGGCAGCCGCCTCACTCGGCGTCACGGGGCGGGGGAGCGTCACGCGGGACTCCAGGGCGCAGGGACACGCCAGGCCGGACTCGTTCGCGCCGGGGCCAAGCCCGACGGTGCGCCACGTACACGTCGTCGGGCACTCAGGGGGGCAGGCAACACACGACGTGGGGACGCCCGTCGGGTACGTGTCCAGTCCAAGCACTTGGTTCAAAATGCCAGTCGTCGACACCGCCACCGATCCAGGGGCGCACGAACTGCACGGCTGCATGTACCACGGGAGGTGGGTCAGGCTCAGCGCCCACATCGGGTCGCAGGTGCACCCTGGGCGGAACCCTTCGGTGATGACGGCACACGCTCCGTGGCCGCAGTCGACGTCGCACGCTTGACACGTCACGCCAAAATGGTCGGCAATACACGGACCACACGGGGAGCGCTTGCCGGCCACCGCCGCTTCAACCACACCGTGTGTCTCGTTGGCAAACACAAGGGGTGCCCATTCACGGCGTCCGCCAGGGCAGTCGCACGTCGCGGCGCCGTACCCGACAATCGTCAAGTCTGTCACGGGGTCTGCAAACACCGGCGCGCTGGCGTTCCACGCACACCCCCCCGTCCCGGAAGGGCACGTCGACATGTACGATAGAGACCCAAACCCTGGACACGGTGCACACGTCTGGTTGTCAGGGGACATGACATAACCGGCGTCGGTGGCACACACCGTGCACGGCGACAGGACGTCGCCCGGTGTTTCGTGAGACCACCCGCTGCTGCATACGCACACCATCGTCGTCGTTACCTCCGGAACGCTGCCGACGTTGCCACCCTGGCCACACGCTTCCTCCCCCGTGCCGCCCGCCGACACGGCCGGGTGGGGCAGCAGACACACCGTGACCAGGTGCGCAGCCAGCCCCTCCCCGACGACGTGCGAGAACAGCGTCCGACCCGGCTCGCAGACAACACAGTCCGTGAAGGACGGCCCGCGAGGGTTCCCGACGCATGCACAGTGGTCCGTGATGCTGTACGGGTGGTTGGCGTTGCCCGACGACGGCGTCAGGTCCCCGTCCGCGTCGTCCACCCACCCACGATACATGTCGGACGACTGCCCAAACGCCGCCGCGCGCGCGTCACACACGTCCGGCCACGCGTAGCACGGCTCTGGGAACTGCGACCGGGACCATGAAATGAAGTCGTACGGGTGGTCGGCGTCGCACGCGTCACACGCGGGGCCCGCAAACGGACTCTGGCACACACATGCGCCGGTAGAACGACTCGCCGTCTCGTTGGACCCGCCGTAGACGTTGCACGTCGACGCCCAGCCCACACACCCGTCCGTGTTCGGGTCAAAACACAACGGGGACGCGTTGTACACACACTCATTCGCCTTGTTGGACGCGCTCACGTTGACGTACGACTCACACCATCCACCCGTAACGACAGGTCCGCCGTCTACGACGGGATGGGCCGCCGCGTCAGACTCCAGAACCGACCAACACCACCCCGGAAGGTCCCCGCCCACCGGCGTCCCGCTCCCCATCAACGGCTCGTAGTACTTGAACGGGCGGGCGAACTGCCGGGCGTCGGCACACACGCTGCAGGTCCGTGTGTCAGGGTCGTCCCCAACAGGCGCACCCGCCTCTGGCTTTCGCCACTCGCTCGACCCGCTGCAGTCACAAACAGCATCAAGCGCCGCTTCCGGCGTAGACGCACACGACACGCCAACGCTCTCCGCCGACCGCGTCGTCAGAGGAGACGGGTCGGGGTGACACCCGCTGCACGTCCGGCAGTGCGTTCCACTCCACTGCGCCGAACACGCGGCGCACCATGGCTCGGGGTCGACCCCGTCCGGGTCCCAGCCCGTGAACACGCCCCGTGGCGCGCACAGGTTGACGGGTTTGGCCTGGCAGTCCATCGCGTCGCCCACGCCCGGCGTTTCCAGACTCCAGTTGCCGTACGGACGGGTGGCCGCCGTGGACGCCGCGACGCCGCCTTCCCACACCTCCGTGTCGCACGCCGAACACCCGCTGGACACCGTCACCGTACGGGCACACGTACACGTCGAGTTCCGGACGCCGCTGCGGACACACGTGCTCACAAACGGCTGTGGGGCCGTCGACACGTCCAGCACGCCGCTAAACACGCCGCCGGCCGCGTACAGGTCGTCGGGAAAAGACCCAACGCACGCCGTCTCGGACACGGGGTCGACACACGGAACAAACCCAATGCTTGAGAACACGCCACGCAGAGACGCCGTGACGGACCGCTTGTCAAACGCCGACGACTGGAGAATAGTCGGCGCGTTGCGTCCACACTCTGCCGCATTGGTCGCCGGTGCGGCGTCGTCGGCGACAGAGAACGACGTCTCCTGGGTGTCACTGTCAAGACTGGAGCACGTCGTGACGGCCCACTGGACGGTCATGAACGACAACGACTGGGGAACGATCGGGTTCCAGCTCCCAAACCGGCTCGACGCAATCACGCCGTTGCACAGCGGGTCGTCCATGCAAGACTCTAACGCGTTTCGGGTCGCAAGCGTCGTCACCGCGTCCAGCCGACCCAGTGGCTCCATCTGTTGCCCGATCGACGGAAGAAAGTACTGCGTCACGTACGCCGTGGACGACGTCCCGCCGGGAGGACAGGAAGCAGACAGGCCACGCCACGTCCGGGTTGCCACAAACTGTCGCAGGGGACTGGTGGGGATGGGAGTACCCGAAAGCGGCGGCTGGCCATGCCCTGTGCCTGGACGAGTAACGGCGCCGTTTGGACACGCCGTCAATCCGCGGCCTGGAGACACGCGGGTAATACTGCCCGTGTAGTCGGGGCACCCCGCGGCGACCCACGTAAAGTCGCCAGACCCACCGTCTGCCCACCGGCGCATCAAGTTCATCGGGACGCCACCAAGCGCCGTCCAGCGCTGCAGGGGGAACCGGGGCAGCGCCACCGCCAGTCCAGACACCAGTCGAATCACACCCGGCCGCAGGGCGTTCAGGGCGTCCGTCCGGAACCCGGTGTTGGGCGGACACCCCGACGACGCAAACGTCAACGTCCATGGCTGGATGAGCGTCGGGTACCCGGCAGGCTCGGTGCCGCAGATCACACGGAGGAACCCGTACGACTGCACGCCAGGGTCGGCGCTGCCACACACACGCACCGGGTCCCAGGACACCTCCCGCACCGTGTCGCCGTACGCCTCTGCACACGTCGACATGGCCGCCCACGCCGCGTCGCCGGCGTTGCGAACCCAGAATGTGCGGGACGCCAGAGATGCCGCCGAACGCTGGGACGTCACCCGCAGGACACGGACCGTGTAGTGCAGCGTCCCGCCGCCCTGGCCACTTGATCGGCTGGTGTCCCCGTACAACGGGGTGCTGGGCCCCGTGTCCAACCGAGAGTCCCAGAACACCTCGTACGGCTGCAGGCCAAGACCCCACGCAACGTCCCATGCCGTGTTGGCCGACGACCCCGACCCGCCGGACAGAAGCCCGCCTGGGAACGTCGACAGATCCTCGGGGGGCGCGGGGACGCACGTCTGGCTGAACTCCGTCGCCGACTCGGTAACGGGAGACGTGCACACACAGTCTACGCACACGCCCGTCACAGCCCCCGCCTGCATCGGGGCCCACACGACGCCAGGACCCGGCGTGTCCGTGTTCCATGGCCACTGGCACGGCGTCCAGCTAGTGTCGCCGCCGGCAACGACGTCGCTCGTGTTCACGCCGCCTGGGCCGGTGCATACCATAAACTCCCACGTCGGCGCGTCGTGGCACTCGTCGCCCGGCGTCGCAAGACGCCATGACACACCGCTGCACGTCCACGGCTCCACGTTCTCGTACCCACTCTGCCACGCTTCTGTCGCACACAACTGCATCGCAATGTCAAGCAGCTCGTCCGTCGTCGATGCCGGAATAGACCCCGTCGTCGGGTCCACAATGTCGTCTCCGTTGAACGACGCCGTCTTGATGAGGTGGCGCAGGGTGGGCGTCACGAGGTCCACGTCAGGGTCGTTGCAGCTCCCGTACGCAGGACCAAACACCACGCGGCCCGCGTGGACGTCGCCGTACGACGGGAGGCTCCCGGGTGGAGGCAGTGCCGCGTGGTGCGCCGTCAGGGCCGCAACAACCGCCTCGTCGCCCGCCCACGGTGCCCCGATCTCCTCCGCGTCAGGGGACGACACGTTGGACACAATAAAGTCAGACAACACCCCGTTGCACGCGTCGGGGGAGTCGTCGACCGGAGACGAACACGCACAGAACGACCCAAACAACCCCGCGCCGTCCGCGCCGGACCCGACACATGCCGTGTCGTACACACGGATGTCGTACGCCGCGTCGTCCTCGAAGAACGCGTCCACCGCAAACTCCTCCATCGTCCACGGCTCGGGTGGACCCAGGGGGGTCGACGTCGTGCCGTACCGGGTACGGGTAGACGGCGTGCACACAGACGACGGAACGCCACTCGACGCGGGCTGCGTGCACACCTGGCCCGTCATGCCAGCCCGGAACACAAGCAGCCACCGCCCGGCGGGACCCGACAGAAAACACGCGGCCGCCGTTGGGTGAGACCCGTCAATAGCGCCGTTGTCGTACCACCGAGCACTGCCCACAGACGTCGTGCCGCCCGCCCAAGACCCGGCGGCGTACATCCTGTCACGCGTCACTTCGTGGCCCGTGTCCGCGTCGCCCGTCGTGCTCATGTACAGCTCAACCGCCGCCCAAGGAGCCTCGGCGTCGCTACAGTCCGTGCTGGACCAACTGTCCCCCGCAGGACGGACGGACCACGACTTGCACCCACCACCGGCCGCAACGTCCGCCTCTTCCACACACAAACGCGTAAACTCCTCCAGCGCGTCCGTGGTACCATCCACCGCAATTGTCACGTCGGGCGTCACACCCGGTGTCGACGCCGGGGGGTGCCCCGGACGGGTCAGCAACACCACGATGTGGTCCGGGGACTGGGGACGGGACACCAGTGTCACAGGGTCCTCCGTCAGGTGCATCAACAACCCCACCGTCAGTCGGCGGACCGTCAGCGTTAGCGCGCCGCCAAACCCGGCAACGGGGAGAACCGGGAAACTCCACGGCGTGCCGGCGAACGTCGGGCTGCGCAGAGGCGCCACCCGTGGAAGCACCGCCGGACGGTCGTCCACCGACGACGGCCACAGCGGTGCCGGCGAACAGAACAGCGGGAACGCCGGACTGCCTGGCGGGGCCGGGGCCGGTTCGCGGCACACACACGTCCCGCGTTCCGTCGTGTTGACCAACCCCGTGCCGCCAATCGTCAAGGGAGGTGTGTCGCTGCCGCCCACATTCCGTGTCTCCCCGACACACGTCGTCGGGACAAGGACGCCGCTCCCCAAAGGACCGCGCCCAGATACAAGGGCGTCCACAAAGTCGATGCCGTGCCCTCCCGACGACGGCGTCCACGGAGACAAGAGACAGTACGTCCCGCCGCCACACCCACTGGCATACCAGGGTTGCGACACGAGCGCCTGTGGGGGCGTACACGCCGCTTCGTCACCAGGCGCAACGGCATACGTCGCGGTGTCCGCCGCCAGACTCAGCTGGCCGCCGTCCGGGACACGGACACCACACAGCGTCATGTAGACGCTCAGTGATACAAACGACTCGGAGCCACAGACAGGCGGCGTGCCGTCGCCGTAGCCCGTGGACGGCGCCATGCTCACGCTCGCACACCCCGGCGTGTCTGCGCACGCGTTCACGGCAGACACCAGGATGTCACGACCAGCATAGTAGTCGGAGCTGCTCCACATCACCAGCATCGACCCACTGCCGGCCAAGACGTGCTCCGCCGGGCACTCCCATGTCCGCCCAAGACCGATCGCCTGCAGACTTAGACGCGTCTCCACCCAGTAGTCCTCCGACCCAAGACTTCCCTGTGGCGCCGCCGTCACGCCACCAGGAAAGCACCACGCCAACGCCACACACACAACCAGAACACACACAATGCCTGTCATCGCCTCTGATACACACACGCACCCAATCCCATTCACATATACAAACACCCTAGCTGTCTATATTTCACTGCTCACTGCCGGGACCACCAACACGCACACGCTTCATCGGCTTGGGGGCGACGTCGATGTCGACACCAGCTCCAGCTCCAGCTCCAGCCCCAGCGCCAGCGCCAGAAGTCCTTTCCGTCCGTTTCGCCGACGGCGTGTCGGTCAGTGCCACCTCCTCGTCGGAGGTGTCGTCGTCCTCGTCGGCGTCGTCCTCGTCGGAGGTGTCGTCGCCCTCGTCCTTGGAGACCACTGGAGACAGGATGCTGTCCACAATCTCCCGAGCCTTACAGAACACGTCGTACGACGGGTTGAGGCCCGACACGACACGACCGGTGTCCGCCCCGGAGCAAAACGACCGCGACGGCTTCTTTGTCCAAACACGGAAGGAGCTGTCCCCGATGCGACCCGGCATCGGCTCCGTGTTCTGGCACCACGCCGCGGCGGCAAACGGGCCGTAGCCACGGAACAGGGGACCGAGCATCATCTCGTACGGCATGAGCGGCACGAACCCACTGCCGGGAGCGTACAGGTGGGTCGTGGGGTCTTCGAACTCGATGTCCGTGCTCCGGGACACGAGCTCACACGTCGTCACGATTGTCGCCGCGGCGAACATGTAGATCGTCGGTGGAAGAGTCGACAGAATCGCCCACACCGTCTGGTGCAGCGTCGCCAACCCCCCGGACGCCTTCCGGCGGCGGCACGACAGAGAAACGAGGACGTCAAACAGGTTCTCCGCTTTGACGTTCTCGGACGGAACACCCTTCACCAACTTCCCAGCCACGTACGGCTGGTACGTGTGCACCATCCCGTTCTTGGTCACGAGCAAGGGGTGGAGCCCCGGCCCCGCCGTTTTCATCCCCGCGTGGGCCGGGGGCGCGCCGGTGCCCGTGAGCGTCATGCAGGCGTAGGTGTGTGCCTCCTGGGCCAGCTGGGTCGCCGAGTCCCAGAGAGGGGCGACCCTGCAGTTGAACTGCTCGCGGAGGGCGCTCAGGCACAGCATGGACGACGGGGTGTCGGCAACGACGTCTCGCAGCGGCTCCAGTGCGTTGGTGACGGCCTGGACGCCCAGGTCGGTCATTATGGCGACGTGGACGGAGATCGGGGGGAGACTGGACGACTCATACTCGGGGGACTTCAGCGCCGTCAGGAACACGGACGTGTCGGCAGTGTCCGCGGCAGCAAAGGGCGGGGAGAACACGGTCACGGCGACGTCGACCGTCGCCACCGGAGAGGTACCAGTCGCCCCGAAAAACTTCAGACTGCCGAGAGACGTGGTGGAGCCGGGCATAATGATGCTGGTGCCACGGGGCAGCAGGTGGTCCACCTGCCACCGCGGGTCGGGGATGCCGATGTCGTCGGCGTCGATCGGGATGACGGACCCAACGACGATGCCGGCGACCCTCGTCGTCATCGTCGTCGCCACCCGGGACCCGGACGTGAACCTGGAGCCAAGCAGGTGAATCGGGGCGGTGGTACCGACGGTTGACCCCATAGACATCCGGGACGGAGCCGAGTCGCTTTGCACAATCGACGCCTCTTCCTCCTCCTCGGTGTGCCCTCTTGTTCCATAAGACAACAGGCGGGGACCCCAGCGCGGGGCAAACAGGGGACGGGTGTCGGGGAGCATGACGACAGGAGGGTGTGGTGAAACAGGGAAGGGGAAGCAGAAGAGGAGGAAGGGGGAGAGTGACACACAGGTTTGTCACTCTGGCAGTGCGACAGTCTTGGGACTGGTATATACCCCCACAACTTTTTTTGGCACGCACATCAGGTTTGGCACTCACATCAGGTTTGGCACTCACATACCAAAAAATGATGTGCGTGCCAAAAAAAAGTTGTGGGGGTATATACCAGTCCTGACTGTGTCTGGGTGGGAGTGTCCAACCTCGAGGTGTGACTTTCCTCTTTCCCTCTTCTTCTTCCTCGTGTATGTCTCTGTGTGCTGCCTGTGTCACGTGCCGTTTTCGTTACACCTCACCAAGTGGTGGTGTGTTCCCCATCTCCAAAAAAAAAACCCAGATCATGTCGCAACAACCTGTCAAGAAGCGTGTGCGTGAGTCGGTCGACTCCCCCGTCGTCCTCTTGGACACACTCCCCGCCCCCGGCTCTGCCAACGACATCCCGTACGACTTCATCAACCAGTTCCAGACCAACGCGGGAAACGCCGTCGAGTCCACCAACGCCGAGATGACGCTGGGCGTTTTGGAGTTCCAGTGCGACGTCTGTGTGACCCGGAACCCTGTCGTCGCGTTCAGTCCGGAGGAGTGCACCCGCTTCCCGTCGGCCGCCGCCCTCGTCCACTCCAAGACGCTTGCCGTCATCGTCGCAGACACCGACGGGCCCAAGTTCCCGGGCGGAGGAAAGCTGTACTGCATCGACGGCGTCGCCGACTGGGTCGACTGGACAGCCGTCCAAGACCTCGTCACCCGCCACGGCTGGCGCCTCCTCGTGTCGACCGACTTCGCCAAACACCCGCGCGGCGTTGACAAACTCGACGACATCCTCACCGCCGGACACTGGAAGTTCTCCGACTTTCGTCGTGCCAAAACCATCAACACCAACGGCGACGAGATGGACAAGATCATCGCCTGCCCCCGGGTGTTCACCAGCCTCACGCCGTCTATCGCCAGCAAAGAGAAGGCCGTCCGTGCCCGACTCCCCGCGGCGTTTGCGGCTGACTGTGACGCTACCGACGCCCAGCTCGTCGCCGCCGTCCGCAGCCAGCTGCCGACACGGCGAGGAGGAGGGAGCCCCTCCTCGTCCACCATCGCCAGCGCCGTCGCCGCCGCCAGGCGCCAGCACGCCAACAACATCACGTACATCCCGCGGCCGGTCCTGGACACACCCGGCAACACCCTCAACCCCAAGACCATCGCCAAGACCGTCGTCGTCAACTCCGCCACACGGCTCGTCTCCACCTCCATCGATGCCACCACCGGTCGCGACGTGCCGGCCGACGTGGCCGCTGCCGCCGTCTCCCAGACAAACTCCTCCATCGCCACCTCGCTCACCTTGGCCGACTACGTCTCCATCGCCGACGTCAACGACTTTGTGACCGGGAAACGGGGACCGGGCGTGTTCACGTCCCCCGCGTCGAACTGCACCGGGTGCGGGTGCGCGTGCCCCGAGATGAATGCCCACCTCACCAACGCCATCGGGTGTGACGACGACCGCGTCCCGATGAAGTTCTGGGCGTGCTCCGCCTGCACGCCCGTCCTCGTGGAAGACGAGGGGGCCCTCCCCGCCATCATGACAGCCGGGCGTCGGGCCAGGAACGGGGCGGGCGCCGTCGTCCCCCTCGTCAAGAGCAGCACCGGCGGAACCGAGACCATCCAGCTCCACGTCGCACGGCCGGAATCCCGGAGAGTGGTGGTCTGTCTCTACACCGGAAAGATCCGCACCATCGACTCGGAGGAGTTCGATGACTACCAGTGGGCAGCCAGTATGACATCCTGCTTGCTCGCAAGCCACTCCTTCTCCGCCGACCTCTTCGGCGTCCGGAACTTCAAGGACACCACCGCGGTCTGCACCGCCTGTGTCATTGACGCAATCCTGGACGGGGCGGCGTGCCTTTGCATCGGGTGCCAGAAACCCGTCACGTCGTCCCACGAAGACGCCACCGTCTTCCGCAACGCCTGCCTCTGTGACGGCGCCGGGCGCGTCGTCGCCTGCCGGGACTGCGCAAACGCCGCCAACCGCCTCGGGGTGGTGTGCGACCACCCGGGGTGCACCAACGTCGTCCACGAAGAGTGTGGGGGGCGCGTGTTCGCACCCGAGGACGGCAGCGACGAGGTCGCCAACTTTGCCGTCTGTGGGGCCCACGTCAGACGATACGCCCGGCAGGTTGACACGGGCCACCGCAGAGACGTGGAGTTCAGCGTTGTCGGCTTTACCACGTGCTGCATGGGGTCCGAATGCGACAACCACGTCGACGACCCCGCCGCCGACCGCCGGGCGAGAGTCCTCGCCCTCCACGACTTCCACCCTGCAGCCTGCCGAGCCGCCTGCTGTACCTCTGACAGTAGAGCCCTGCCTGGCACCTGCCGTGGTCTCGGTGTCTACTACCGCGACCTGTTCCTCGCCGACACGGTCGTTGACCTGTCCCCGTGGACGCCCGACGGCATCCTTCCGCTTGACGACGTCGAGTCTGTCATCGAAGCGTCCATCGCGCGCAGGCTCGGCACACGCGTCGTCCCGCCGTGCGGCCACGTCCTCAAAGACGCCGCCATTGACGGCCCGGAGCAGTACGCCAGCTGTGCCGGGAGGACGGCGAGCTGCCCCTCCAACCCGGACATGGTCGCGTACATCCCCGAGCGGTACATCGACCTCGTGTCTCTGCCGCGCGCCACGGCCGCCCGCGTCCACACGCTGTACCTCACCTTCCTGCCCACCGAGACGTTCACCCCCCTCTATAGCACTGAAGGCGACGACAACACCACACCCATCAACATCGACGACATCGTCACGCCGTACCTCGAGTACTGCGGCCTCGAGATGGTCGGCGACGGACTCGTCTTCTTTGAGGCCAGAGACATCCCCACCCAGTGCCGGGACCGCGTCTACCGCGTCAACATGACCGTCCGGGGAAAGGTCGACGACGTGTCGGACTTCATCGCCGACATCAACGGCCTCGGGATCACAATGACACGCACAAAGGCGGCCAGGGGCGTCGACCGGATGGCGTTCGTGCAGTGCACCTTCCCCGAACACCGCCTCGTCGTGTCCGCCAAGTGCTTCGACGACGTGCTCGTGCCCACCCTGTACGACTCCACCGTCGACCCGTTTGCCGACGAAGACGACAACATCATCATCAACCAGCCGGGCGGCGACGCGCCGCCCGTCACCCCCCCTCGTGCCGGCGCAGGGGGCGCCCCGCCCGGGGACGCCGACACCATCGTCGGAACCAAAGCACCGGCGATTGGCACACAGACTGGTGCCACCACCAACCGGGTCGGAGACAAGAGACCCTCTCCCTGTCGCTAGGCCACAATCAATCCATATGCGTTGTTCATCCTTGTCTTTGTATGTGTTGCCGACAGTGATGGGAAAAGATGGACGTACACAACAACGGGTGGTTCTGTGCGTCGTCGTTGCCGTTGTTGCAGCTGCCGTCGGTGCAAGGGCGCGTGTCTGGTCCATGCTGGACCAACCGGCGACACTCTTCGACGCGTGGCCGACAGACGAACCGTTGGCGACCGCATTCGTTGAAGTTTCTGCCGTCGCATGGGGACGGGTGTGGCGTTGCGACGACGCTGCTGTCAGCCCAGACGCCGACGGAGAAGGGTCGCCGCTCCTCGAACGGAGCCACGTCGGGGTGGCGTCCACAACACCCGATGCCAACGCGACACTTGAAGCCCTCGCCAAACTCGAAGACGACCTAGGAAGGGCCGCTGTACTCGTCTGCACCGGCGTCGGACCCGTGTGGGGCGTCAGCTGGGTCGACGCAAACATCACTTCCTACAACCGAGACACCGGACACACAACCGCCGGCGTCTTTGTCACCTGCTGCGTCGGACCGGACTCGAACGCACAAATCGTCGCCGCCCACAGTACCAACGACGACGACGACGACGACGACGCCATCGCGGGGCCTTTCCGCCCCCTGCGCTCCGGCGCAACAACCCTCTGTGCACAGACAGACCACCACGTCCGGCAGTGCACCCCAAGACCGGGGGGCGTCGACTGGAGGACCCCAGCCGCCACACTCCAGCACGCTTTCCCGGGAGACGCAAGCGTCGCCACCAGGTGCGCCGCCAATCCGCCTGGGACGGGGGGACCCACACAGGGACTCTCTCAGTGCTCCTGCGCCTACACAGAAGAGGAGTTCGCGCCGCGGTTCACGCTGTGCGAGCCCTGCACCGACGAGGCTAACAACCCGGTGCTGGCGTTTGAACCCGACGCCACGCGCACATTTGACGCACCACTCACCTGCACAGACGCACGCATGAACCACGACGCGTACTGTGTCACAGACTGGACAAATCCACTCATGCGCTTCGACTTGCCGTGGTACGGGTGGACGCCGCCGCCGGAGGGAGACGCCAACCGCACCGCCCGATGGCCCCCCGTCCAGTGCAGCTGCGCCGACCCGAACAGAGACCCGGAGCCCGGGACGGGGAAGTGCCAACACTGCCTGCCGGGGTGGTACGAAAACACCGACGCGGGAATCGTGCAGGCTGGCGTATCACATGGATCCTGGAGGTGCCTGGAGTGCGCCGCCGCGATGGACGCCGACACAAACGTACCCAACTGCCAGTGGGACACCGGCGCCTGGCGCCCGGACGACCCACTGAACCCCGACCCGGAAGCCGCAGACTGTAAAGTCGCGCCCACAGCCGCCGGAATGGCAGGAGGCTACCTCAGTGGCGCCGCGCAGTGTGTGTGCAAAGAAGGATACGCCGGCGCCGCGTGCGACGTCTGTGCAGAAGGATACGTAGCGCTGGACGGTCTGTGCGCCGCCTGCCCGCAGACCTGTGGACCCCACGGCACCAGGCACTGTGCCGGAAGCGTCGACAGAGACACCCTCACCCCAAACACAACGTGGTGCGAGTGTGACGCCGGGTTCTCCAGCGACGGGAACTACACCGTGCCTTGCACCGCATGTGGAGCCGACGTCTGTGGCGCCGGCGGACACTGTAACCCACACGCACAGGGAGGCATTGTCACCGATGTTGATCTATGCACCTGCAGCCCAGGGTGGACACACAACCCCGCCGACCCCGTCGCAGAGGCCACCGGCCTCAAGTGCACCGAATGCGACCCGCTCGAGTCCCTGCGCGTCCTCACGCCAGGCGATAAGAACTGCCTTGAGCCACTCACGGCATGCTCTGCTACGACGCTGCCACACACACTTGACGTCACGTCCACAACCGCCGCCGGGCACTGTGTCTGTGCAGACGGGTACATCCACGTCGCCACCGGCATGGACAACGCGCCACTCGAAGCCAATGTTGATGTCCACACTGGAGTCATCGCCACCTTCGCCGCCGTCGGCGGGTGTCAACCCGTCGCCGCCGTTTGTGGTGTCCCCGGAAACCTTGACGTCGAAGCCAGTGTCAACGACACCGCGTCGACAGCCGCCAACGCCTGTGTCTGTGCGCCGGAGTACACCCTAGCGCCCTTCCCAGGGGAACACCCCGTGGGGTCCACCGAGGTGTGCACACACATCACGGTGCTGTGTGGACGGGGGGCCGTCCTCACCGATGGAACCACCTGCACCTGCGGGCCTCGGTGGGCACCCATCGACGACCAGCCCGAGCCGGGGCGGTGTGAAGCCTGCGTCGACGACTTCCATTCCGGACCCGACTGCCTCAAGTGCGGAACCGCGTGCCCGGGACACGCCACCTGCATCTCCGACGCACTGCCTGACGGAACGCCCCACGTCTGCGCCTGTCTGTCCGGGTGGGTCGACGGCGACGACGGGCCCTGTACCGCCTGCGACGTCGGAGACGGACACTGGGTCGCCGGACCCGGTGACACAATCGACGCCTGCCAACCGTGCAACGACTGCGGACCACATGGAACGTGTGTTGCCGGGCCAGGCGGCGCGTCGCGCTGTGCATGCGACGAAGGGTGGAAACACAGCAACCCACTAGACGCAACGTCGCCCTGCTCTGTGTGTGCCGCAACCGGAACCGTCGTCGCAGACCCGGAGCTGTGCGTGGAGTGCGACCCACTGTGCGCGTCGCGCGGGGTGTGTCAGCCAGGAGGCGTCTGCCAGTGCAACGGACGGACCGCCGGACCGCCGGCCTGCATGGAATGTGAACCGGGGACGGCCGGACCGGGGTGTCTCCCCTGCTCCGTCGATGGCGGGTGTGGACAGAACGGGGAGTGTGCCTGGGAAAGCGCCACTCTACGACACGCCTGTGTCTGCGACGGAGGGTGGACCGGGACGCACTGCACCGAGTGTCCGACGACACACAGACACGTCTTGGCGCCGAACGGAACCCTGTGCGCGCCCTGCACCGAGACCTGTGGAGCCGCCTCCATCTGCACATGGAGTGACGACGAAGGCGCGGCGTGTGCCTGCCCGCCGGGCTGGTTCGGGGACGACTGCTCGGTGTGCGACCCCCTTGAGACTGACCCCGGGGCAGGCTGCGACGCATGCCCCTGCTGGCACGACACCGTCGTTGACCCCAGGTGGGACGCCAAAGGCGCCACCTGCACGCGCTCCCCGGACGGAGACTTTGGCTGTGTGTGTGCACCCGGGTGGACCCACGTCGTGCGGGGGGACCCGTCGTCGGCTTGTCGGCCCTGCGGAGACAGCACCGTCGAGACGCCAGGCCTGTGCCTCACCTGTCCACGCTGTGACGCAGTGTCCGAGGTGTGCGCCGAAGTCCCCGCGTCCAGCACCAACGCCGCCAACGCCGCCAGTACCGACGACGTCACCGGTATCACCGCCGTCGTCAACGCGTCGGGGGTCGCCAACGGTGTCGTCCTGGCTGCCTGTGTCTGCAAACCAGGATGGACGCGCTTCGAGGGGTTCCTAGCAAACGTCCACGGATGCTACCCGACAGAAGTCGTGCAGGGGGCGGCGGCCCTCCTCACAGACACACTCACAAACGCCGCCGCAACGCTCCACGCCAAAGACGTCTCCGACACAAACCACCAAACACTCACCTGGGCCCTTAACCACCCCCGGGATGCACCCACGTACCAAGTCGCACTCTTCTGGACGTCCGTCGTTGTTGTTGGCCTGTCGGCATTCGTCCTGGGGGGCGTTGTTGTCGTGATGGGCGTATCCGGAAAAAATCAAAAATAAAGTGCACCATGATACACCGAATTATGTTCTATGGCCAACACAGCAATCGAGTTTTAGATCACGGACACTGAAACTTGCTTCGTGGCACCTACTTTTTGCACAAAAACGTCGAAAAGTATTCCAGTGCCCAATACTTCGGTGCAAAAACACTGCAAGTTCAGGGGTACCCTCC
>Ga0115559_1000281_pt1 | contig 35335 bp, 30 predicted proteins | sample COGITO_mtgs_1105_3_FD_87281 | JGI IMG/M metagenome (GOLD analysis project Ga0115559, IMG submission 87281) | Pelagic marine microbial communities from North Sea - COGITO_mtgs_110506 | ecosystem: Environmental > Aquatic > Marine > Epipelagic | place: Germany:Helgoland, sampling site Kabeltonne... | reverse complement strand
TTTTAAAGTTTGTGCAGTAGCTCTAGTTGAATGCTCTCCGTATAAAGGATTAGCTTCCTTAGAGTATAATGAATATGCCATTACAGTTCTTCCACTAATATCTACAGCCATTGCATCCCAAATGAATTTTCTAGAGGTTGCAAAAGCATAATCTCTGACATTTTCAGCAAAGAACTTCCAAGTTTTAGTTTTTTTAGATCTTCCTTTTTCAATCTTTTCGGCTTCTTCTTGGCTATGAATTATAACAGGATTGTCAAAAGTTTTTCTTGCTAGTGCTAACTTTTTCTGTTGTTTTTTTGTCAACACTTCTTTTTCATTTAACAAAACCCCAGTAGCACCTAGCATATGATCAGCTGGCGTAGTAATGTTTACTTTAAAATCTCCAAATTCTAAAGCAAATTCGCTGCGACCCCAAAACTGATCGTTTTGCCATCCTTCTACATTATCATATACACAAAGTCTAGGATAAAATTGAGCAATTACATAGTTGTTGTTGCCATCAGCAGGAAAGTGCTCAAAACCAGATCTACCTCCTTGAGTTCTATGGTTATTAATATTATACCACCAAGAAACTTTAAACTTAAATGTTTCTCCTGAAGCTAAAGGTTTTGGTAAGTTGATACGCATCATTGTTTGATTGATCGTGTGAGATAAATCACTTCCATCTTTGTTTGTAACACTTGTAATTTTAAACCCACCGTCAAAAGCCTTGTCAGAATAAGCTTTGTTAAATTCATTTTTAGTAGTAACTTTTGGAATCGTACTAGTCTGAATGTCTGGAGTTTTAGAGTCTGCTGCACGCATGTTCTGGTCTAATTGTAACCATAAATAAGCTAATTCATCTTCCGAATTATTGTGATAAGTAATCGTTTCGTTTCCTGTAATTCTTTGTTTGTCATCATCTAATACGATGTCCATTACATAATCAACCTTTTGCTGAGTATATTTTTTACCTGGAGCACCTGAGGCGGTTCGTTGACTGTTGGGTGTTGCTAATACGTCTTTAAGTTGTCTAAACTTATTTTGATTTGTATGTCCTTCTTTCGTTTTTTTAGGAGTATTCTGACCAAAAACAGATACCGAAATAAAAAGAGCTGAGAGAACAAAAGAAATTAGTTTCTTCATGTTGTATGATTTGATTTAAAAATAGGCGTTAAATTAATGATTAGGGGTAAGAAACTTAATGAAATGTTAAAATTTTAACAAAGCTTTATCATTTTTTTTGTTTAAAATCTTACTGCGTCTTTTCTTACCGATTTTCATTTTTACAACATTCTGTTGTTCGGGAAAATGCTCTATTAAAATTTTATTTGATACTTCTAAGAAAGTAAGATTACTAACGTTTTCAATTTCAAGATAAAAATATACTAAATCTCCTTCGTATTCTTTCCCCAAATAATTAAAACTTAGATTTCTTTCTTCAGTTTTAAATTTTAATTTTTCTTGAAGGTATTTTTTGAAATATTCATCAGAGTTTGTTAACTCTTTTTTTGTAGTAAGCTGTAAATCAATATTGTAGTCTTTGTTAAGAGCGGTTTCTATATCATCCATAAAGACATTAATAATTACTTGTAAACTTTTTTCATTTTGATTGTATTCAATTTGAGTTAAGCTTAGGTAATACTTATGTGCTGTATAAGCAAGTAACGGAAATAATAACAAAATTAGTAGTTGTTTTTTTAACTGCATTTATGTTTATTCTTCTTGATTAATTAGTTTTAAATAGCTTTTACTTTCTCTTCTTAGTATATTTAGGAGCTCTATCTTTTTACTTTCTTCATATAGACTTTCTATCCCTAAAGGATTGCAATATTCTAAAAAATGATAATATTTTTCTTTAGGAATTTTTAAATCATCTTCAAAAAATTTCTCTCCAAACTCACCCCTTAACATACCAGGAAACGCTTTTTGAAAACTCACTTTTTTTCTTAAGGCCCATAGCCTTTCTGAGTATTTAAATGGAATTACTGCTTTAGCACCAGCACCTATAAATGCCATAGTAGGGTCAACACGAACTATATTTGGCCTTACTTTTTGATCGATGTGATCGTCATCTAGTCTTTTGCTAAAATCTACTTTTGAAAAGTCTAATGTCTTTTTTAACGCTTCTCCTTTTCGATCAGCCGGAGTCTTATTTCTATCTATAGATAAATAACCACTTAAATCGTTTTCTTTTACGACAACTTCATCCAAAACATATGTTTTCTTTGCTAGATATACATCTAAAACTTCTGAAGTATAGATAAAATCATCAATCACTCTAATAACCGTTTGATGTTGAACAGATGTAAACTTTAAAGTATCTCCTATAGAAACAATCATTTTGTAATCTCCAAAGTCATTCGAAAAAGTTCCTTTATTTGATTTTAAATTGAGAATGTTGGTATTCTTGACTACTCCAGAAGAATCTATAATTTTACCATGTATCCAAAAAGTATCTCTTTGAGCAGAGGTACTTAATGCACTAAATAGAAAAAATAATAAGAGTAATTTTTTTGCCATTCCTATGATAACAGTTTCATCTTTTAAAGATACAATACGGTGAGTTATCTGCTAATAATTTTTTGTTAAACATTATTGTTGCTTAAAATCTTTCAAATAGAGAACACTTTTTTTCTTTAAAAGAGTTAGTAGGTGAAGTATTTTTTCTTGCTCATATAATTCTTTAATGTAAAATTTTTTAGAAAAATCAATAAAAGAGTAGATGTCTTTTTCCTTAATCCCTAACTCTAGAAAGAACTCTTTTCCAATTTTATCGAGGACACTTTTAGTTGTAAAGGTATTGGATGTGATTTTTTTTACTCTTAATTTTTTTTTATTCCCTGAACCGAGACCTATAGCACCTCCTAAACCCTTGAAATGTTGAGTTGGATCTGCACTTTTAAACTCAGGTTTTCTAAGATGTATTTCATCTTTTCCAACAGGAAAATTCATAATATCTTGTATTGAAAATCCCATAATAAGCCCATTCATACTATTCCTAAACTTTTTGTTAAGATTTCTAGGGTTTTGTTTGATATCGTTTAATAAATTACCTGTCAAATTGTGTTTCTTTAAAACAATTTCATCCAGTTTATGAGTCTCTAAAATCATATATACATCCATGGTTTCACTTTCAATATCAAATTTTGAGACCACTCTATATTCTGTTTTGTATTGAACAGATGATATTTTTAATGAATCTCCTAAAGAAACATACATTCTGTATGTACCTATGTCATTTGAAAAAATCCCTTGTTTTGTTAAAAGATTTATAATATGAGCATTCTTTATAATACTGTCTGACTCTTTTATTGTGCCTATAATTAAATGTTGATTTTTTTGGGCTACAATGTTTAATGCAATAAATAAGAATAAAAAGAATGATACTCTCTTTTTCAAAATTTTAGATTATGGTTAGTTTTATAATTACAAATAAAACTTCGACCAATCTTAAACTTTATTAATAATAAAATAAAGTTTTGTTAATTAATACATGACATTATGTATTTTTGAAACTATGAAAAAAATAATCATTGCCAGTACTTCCACTGTTCATGGAAGTGGATATTTAGCGTATTTATTGCCAACACTCGCCAATTTCTTTAAAGGTGTTGAGAGTTTATTGTTTATCCCTTATGCAAGGCCAGGTGGAATTTCATATGAAGATTATACAAAAGTTGCAAGTACAGCTTTTGAGAAATTAAATATTAATGTTAAGGGAATTCATGAATTTGATAATCCTAAAGTAGCAATTGAAAATGCAAAAGGAATTTTCACAGGAGGAGGTAATACATTTGAGTTGGTGAATCAATTGTATAAAAAAGATGTGTTAAATGTTTTAAAAGAAGCATTGTTAAGTGGAACTCCTTATTTGGGAACAAGCGCAGGAAGTAATATCTGTGGAGTTAGTATGATGAATACAAACGACATGCCTATTGTATACCCTCCAAGTTTTGACACTTTAGAAATGATTCCATTTAATATTAACGCTCATTATTTAGACCCAAACCCAGATTCAACTCACATGGGAGAAACTCGCGAAACACGAATAAAAGAGTTTCATGTATTTAACGATATTTCAGTATTTGGACTGAGAGAAGGAAGTTGGTTAGAAGTGATAGGAGATGAGATTACTCTTAGAGGTAGTTTAAAAGCAAGATGGTTTCAAAAAAGTAAAACACCTATTGAAATAGAAACCAATCAACGAATCAACAACTATTTAGATTAATAGGTAACGTAATCTACAATTTCTAAGCCATAGCCAATCATACCAACTCTTTTAGTTTGTTGAGTATTGGTCATCAACTTTATTTTACTGATACTGATATCATGTAAAATTTGAGCACCAATACCAAAATCTTTATTATCCATTGTCATTCGAGGAGCTTTGATTTTACCTTCGGCTTGATTATCTTTTAAAAGATTAAGACGTTTTAATAAATTTTGAGCTTGGTTTTGTTGATTAATAAATAGAATAGCTCCTTTTTCTTCGTCATTAATAACTTGAAACATTTGGTCTAACTTTTTATCAGCATTATTCGTAAGCGTTCCTAATATATCATTGTTAACCAATGTAGAATTTATCCTTGTTAAAATAGGTTCTTCACCATCCCAATTACCTTTGGTTAAAGCTAAATGTATTTGATTGTTTGTTGTTTGTTGGTAAGCTCTTAATCGAAAATCTCCAAATCGAGTTTGAATAGTAAAATCTTCTTTCTTTTCAATTAAAGAATCGTGCTCCATTCTGTAAGCAACCAAATCTTCTATTGAGACAATTTTAATGTCAAATTTTTTAGCTACTTCCATTAATTGTGGCAATCGAGCCATGGTTCCATCTTCATTCATTATTTCAACAATTACCCCAGCAGGTTTTAACCCAGCAAGTCTTGCAAAATCAATGGCAGCTTCTGTATGCCCAGTTCTCCTTAAAACTCCTCCTTCTTTAGCTTTTAAAGGGAATATATGTCCAGGTCTAGCTAGGTCAAATGATTTAGTATTCTGATCTATCAGAGCCTTCACCGTTTTTGCTCTATCAGAAGCAGAAATACCAGTAGTAACACCTTTTCCTCTCAAATCTACAGAGATTGTAAAGGCTGTTTCCATTGGATCGGTGTTGTTGTTAACCATCATACCTAGTTCCAATTCTTTACAACGATTTTCGGTAAGTGGTGCACAAATTAAACCACGACCATGTGTAGCCATAAAGTTGATCATTTCAGGAGTAACCATTTCTGCTGCAGCTAGAAAATCTCCTTCATTCTCTCTATTCTCATCGTCAACAACAATGATTATTTTTCCGTTTTTAATGTCCTCAATAGCTTCTTCTATAGAGTTCAATTGGATTGATTGTTTTTTTAGATTTGTTGAAATCATATTTAAGGCTTCTGTTGTGAAGAATCTGATTTTTTAAAGATTCTTGTAATTGGTTGCAAAAATACGTCAATATTGAATAATCCCATACCTTTTGAAGCTCTTCTTGTCAAGAAAAAAGCAAAGGGCAACATAACAATTGTTGAAATCCAAGAGCCAAGAACGGCAGTTATAGAGCTTTCTTCGGCTAGATTACGACCAAATGTATTGGCAAAGAAGTAAATAACATAAATACTAATGGCTAATACCATAGGCAATCCAAAGCCTCCTTTTCTTATAATAGACCCAAGTGGAGCCCCAATAAAAAACAGAATTAAGCATGATAAAGAAAAGGCAATTCTATTGTGAAATTCTATGTCATAAAGGTTTAGAACTTTACGCTCCCTTTTAAATCTTAAAGTAGATGCTTTCATAGTATTAATAAACTCTTGAATAGCAAGTACAGAATCATCTAAAATATTAGATTTAGCTTTGTAGTCAAAATTATCTAAGATTTCAGGTTCAAATTTGTGCTTCTTGATGCTATCATTGGAATATACTAGCTCCTTATATGTTCTGTTTAATAAATTTGCAGATTTTGCCTCTAAATATTCATCGTAAGATTTCTTTAATTTAGGAATCGTATCATTAAGTTGTCTTAAACTTAACATATTATAAATATTCTTAAACTTTTCATCTCCTAGATCATCTTTAGAAAAAGAAGAAATATCTATATTAAATGTGTATTCTTTAAATGTAGCGTTAGAGGCAGGCATTTTGTCTTTATTTTTAAAACTTCTTGTTTTTTTAATATGCTCCTCGAAGTAATACCCGTCATATAGAATCATGGTCATGTATTTACTACCTTCTTCTGTAACTATTTTACCTGTTTTGGCTGTAATGACTTTTTTATTCCCTCTTCCAGATGAAAGGTCATAGATTAATACCTTTTTAAGGTAATTATCATCTTCTCCATATTTTTTATCAAATTTAATTTGATAATCAGGAATTTCAGTATTGAAACTTCCTGGGACCAATGCTAGTGCAGGTTGCTTCTTCTGAATGTTTATTCTTAAATTTCGCTGCTTTAGTACAGCATATGGATATATATTATTTAACAGAAAAAAGTTAAAGATGCTAATAATTAATGTAAGTACCATTAAGGGTCTTAATAGCCTTAATAAAGAAATACTTGCAGATTTAGCTGCAGCAAATTCATAATTCTCTGATAAGCTTCCTAATGCCATAATCGATGACAATAAAACTGCTATGGGGAGTGCTTGCGTGGCAACAATTAAAGAAGTATAATAAAGAAATTTTAAAATAAAGAACATACTAATTCCTTTACCTGCAATTTGCTCAAATGCTAACCATAATGCTTGCATTACCAACACAAACAAGACAATAAAAAAAGTTGCAAAAAAGGGAACTATAAAGGATTTAAGTATGTATCGATCTAATATTTTCATCCTTAATCTATCAAGTATCCTGATTTTTCGTATTTAGCTTTGTTAAATTGAAATGTTACATCAGAAAGTTGCTGATTGCTTTTTAGTGATTTGATGGTAAGTTTTGTCTTTGCACCATTAGTACCTGTTTGAATTAATTGATAAATATGTTTTGTTTTTGGATCAATTCCTAAATCAACCTTTATAATTTCTGAGTTACTATCAATAGGTGTTAATTCAATAAATTGAACTTTTCTGCCACTAATATTGATAAGCTTACCCATTTTGTAATTATATCCTTCATTATAAAAGGTCAGTAATTTAGAAGGATAAATAAAACCATCGTCTTCATTTAAATCATCTTCATTAACAGTGATTTCTTTTTCATCGTGATTGATGACATATAGTTTCTTACCATCAAAAATAAATGTATTCCCTAAGTATTCTAGATTGTATTTTTCCCCTTGCAGAGCAATTTTTCCATTGTGAGGAGGTTCATCGTTTTCATTAATTCCAGCTTCTTTGTTAATCAAAGAAGTACTAAATCCAATTTGCATATTTGTATAAGCTCCCATTTTTACTGAAACCTCATCCAATAATTTTTTGGCAGTTTCTTCATTTTGAGAAAATACCAGACTACTGCTAATAAGCAGTAGAGTTAATAAAACAATCTTTCGTACGCTATCCATTTCTTTCATTTTCTAATAATTGATCTAAAGCAACTAAATCTGGAACTAAAACTTGTCTGGCTTTGCTACCTTCAAAATGACCTACAATTCCAGCAGCTTCTAATTGATCTATCAATCTTCCTGCTCTGTTGTATCCTAGTTTTAATTTTCTTTGTAATAATGATGCAGAGCCTTGTTGTGCTGTCACAATGATTTCAGCTGCTTCTTTAAATAATTTGTCTCTATCCTCTATGTCAATATCAACATTTGTGCCACCCTCTTCACCTACATATTCTGGCAATAAATGAGCTTCAGGATATGCTCTCTGCGACCCAATAAAATCGGTAATTTTCTCTACTTCTGGTGTATCTACAAATGCACATTGAATTCTATCAATCTCATTTCCTGCAGTGTATAATAAATCTCCACGACCAATTAATTGATCTGCTCCACCTGCATCTAAAATGGTTCTAGAATCTATTTTGGATGTTACTCTAAATGCAATTCTTGCAGGGAAATTTGCTTTAATAATTCCTGTAATTACATTTACAGAAGGTCTTTGTGTGGCAACTATTAAGTGAATCCCAATAGCTCTAGCTAACTGAGCTAATCTGGCAATTGGAGTTTCAACTTCTTTTCCAGCAGTCATAATCAAATCTGCAAATTCATCAATAACCAAAACAATATAAGGCAAGAATTGATGTCCGTTTTCTGGATTTAGTTTTCGAGCTTTAAACTTTACATTATACTCTTTGATATTACGAACCATCGCTGCTTTCAATAAGTCGTAACGATTGTCCATTTCAATACACAATGAGTTTAAGGTATTGATAACCTTATTTGTGTCCGTAATAATAGCTTCTTCAGTATCGGGTAATTTAGCTAGATAATGTCTTTCAATTTTGTTGAATAAAGTTAACTCAACTTTCTTTGGGTCGACCAAAACAAACTTAACTTCAGCAGGATGTTTACGATAGAGTAGGGAAGTTAGGACTGCATTTAATCCAACAGATTTCCCTTGTCCAGTTGCACCAGCCATTAATAAGTGAGGCATTTTAGCTAAATCAACAACAAATGTTTCATTAGAAATTGTCTTTCCTAAAGCAATAGGAAGCTCCATGTCTGATTCTTGAAACTTCTTAGAAGAAATAACAGAATGCATAGAAACAATGGTAGATTTCTTATTTGGAACTTCAATTCCAATGGTTCCCTTTCCAGGAATAGGAGCAATAATTCGAATTCCTAATGCAGAAAGCGATAAGGCAATATCATCTTCAAGATTTTTAATTTTTGAAATTCTAATTCCAGCATCAGGAACAATTTCATACAAGGTAATGGTTGGACCAACTGTTGCTTTAATCTGTGCGATTCCTATTTTATAATTTTTAAGAGTTTCTACAATCCTGTTTTTGTTCAATTCTAACTCTTCAGGATCAATAGAAATACTTTCGTTGTATTGTTTTAATAAATTGAGAGTTGGAAATTTAAAATTACCAAGCTCTAATTTCGGATCGAATTCACCAAAATCTTTTAATAAGCGTTCCGATAGATTTTCTGTAACATGCTGTTCTTCAGTAAGCTCTTCAACATCTATTCCAACCTCTTCGGTTTCTACTGGTTCAGTTTCTAGCACTAAAGAGGGTTCTTCAATTGTTTCTTCCTCTTTAACGATCTCTTCTTTAGGGTCAGAGGCATCTGAATGCTTCTGAATAGTAGGCTGTAAATTTTCTAAGGATAATTCAAATTCAGATTTCCCTTCTGATTCGATGGATTTTGTTTCTTCTAAAATAATTTCTTCAGAAACAGATTCGTTTTCTGTTTTTGTATCTGCCTCACCATCTTCAGTATTAACAGCTGTATCTTTTTTAGATCTAAATTTTCGAATGATAACTTCTGGTGTTACTTTAAAACGGATTGTTAAATATGCTAAAAACAAGAAAAGTAAAATGATTCCTAATCCTGTTTTTCCAAGAAAAGCTTGCAAGTATTCATTTATTTCGTAACCTATCACACCTGATAAAGTGGCATTTGATTTATTTAGAAAACCTAGTGAAACAGAAATCCACAACATTCCTAGTAAACTCCAGTTGTATGAAATAATTACTTTAGAAAGTTTCGTTCTGAACAACCAAAAAAGGCCTGATATAAATAACAAATAAGGAACAATAAAAGCTCCAAGGCCAAAACCTTCATAAATAAAAAAATGACTTAAAGAAGCTCCAACTTTTCCGAGTAAGTTTTCAGTAGAAATTGTTTTGTCAGAAAATTGAGTTACAATACTTTGATCTCCTTGCCAACTAAAGAAAAAAGAGATAAAAGCAACCAAAAGAAATAAAGAGAACAATATAAGAAACGACCCAATTACCGTTTGAGTTTGTCTACTTTTAAAGAAAGTAACAATTGGATTAGGTCTCTTAATTTTTGGTTTACTCTTGGTAGAAGCTTTGCTCTTTTTTGCCATAAAAGAAGATAGAATGATTAAAGGGTAAATATAGGTATTTACTTAGAAAAGTATGACTATTTTAGGAATGTAAATTATTCCAGCAATTATTAAAGAAATAATAGCAGCAATACCAGCAGCACCTGCGGAAATATCTTTGATAAATCCAATTTTTTTATGATAATCTGGATGCACAAAATCAGATAATTTTTCAATTCCTGTATTTAATGATTCAGCTACTAGAACTAGCCCTATCACTAAAAGCTGTATTAGCCACTCTGTTGTTGAAATATCAAAATAGAAACCAGCAATTGTAATAAGAATCACAAAGAATACTTGAGTTTTAATACTACTTTCTGTAGTTAATAAGAACCACATACCACGTAGTGAGAATTTAACACTTCGTAAACGTTCTATTATAAAATTGTCCTTTGGGTTTTTCAATGTTTTTCTATTGAATGGCTGCTAACGCTTTTTCATAATTTGGTTCATCAACAATTTCAGGAACTTGTTCAGTATAAATTACATCTCCATTAATGTTTATGATAACAATTGCTCTAGAATGTAACTTTGCTAAAGGTCCATTTGAAATTTCCAATCCGTAATTTTTACCAAAACTTCCAGTAGCAAAATCAGAGAGCATTTCAACATTTGCAATTCCTTCAGCGCCACAAAAACGAGCTTGAGCAAAAGGTAAGTCTCTAGAAATACACAGCACTTTTGTATTGTCTAAACTAGCTGCAGACTTATTAAAAGTTCTTACAGAAGTAGCACAGGTACCTGTATCAATACTAGGAAAGATATTTAAAATTAGAGTCGAACCACTAAAATCTGCTAATGATTTTTTGGATAGATCAATTGCAGTGAGTTGAAAGTCAGGTGCTTTTGTTCCTGTTTGTGGTAATTCTCCTGATGTATTAATTGCATTTCCTTTAAGGGTAATAGAAGCCATTTTTTATGAATTTTAATGAGTTAAAAGTAAAGGATTAAAACTATGAAATATGTTTTAGTTTTGTTAATTATTCTTCAATTATTATGAATATCTTCGCAATCGGATTTCTCTTTTTCTCATGAATTTATCTATTTACACAAAAGAATTTCGATACAATTGGAAGCTTGCAGCTCCTGTAATGTTGGGAATGCTCGGGCATACTTTTGTGAGTTTTGTAGATAATATTATGGTAGGGCAATTAGGAACTGCAGAATTGGCAGCTGTTTCTCTAGGAAATAGTTTTATGTTCATTGCAATGTCAATCGGAATTGGTTTTTCCACTGCAATAACACCTTTAACTGCAGAAGCAGATTCTTCTAATAACTTTATTCAAGCAAAATCTACTTTTAAACATGGTTTATTTTTGTGTACAGTTTTAGGAATCACTTTGTTTTCAATGGTGTTTTTTGCAAAACCTTTGCTGTATTTTATGGAGCAACCTACTGAGGTGGTTGACTTAGCCTTGCCTTATTTAGATTTGGTTGCTTTTTCATTAATCCCTTTGATTGTTTTTCAAGCACTGAAACAATTTAGCGATGGATTATCGATGACTAGATATCCAATGTATGCTACCCTAATTGCAAACATTGTGAATGTAGTATTGAACTATATTCTAATATTTGGAAAATTCGGATTCCCTGCTATGGGAATCGTTGGAGCAGCATATGGAACCTTAGCATCACGATTTATTATGGTAGTCTATTTATGGTTGCTATTGATGAAGAAAGAGAAGTCAAAAGCAATGGTGACCAATATTAAAATTTTTGTTTTAGAAAAATTGATGATCAAAAAAATCATCAGTTTAGGAGCGCCAAGTGCCATGCAAATGTTTTTTGAAGTCGCCATTTTTACAGCTGCTATTTGGTTGAGTGGTTTGTTAGGTAAGAACCCACAAGCAGCCAATCAGATTGCATTGAATTTATCTTCTATGACCTTTATGGTGGCCATGGGACTTAGCGTAGCTTCTATGATTCGTGTTGGAAATCAAAAGGGATTGCACAATTATAAAGAATTAAGAAGAATTGCCTACTCAATTTTCTTATTTGCCATCATACTCGCTACAGGATTTGCCTTGTTGTTTTTGGTATTTCGTCATCAACTGCCAAAAATTTATGTCGATTTTAATGATGCAGCTAATTTTGCTGACAATATGGAAGTAGTGAGTATCGCAGTTCAACTTTTACTGGCTGCTGCTATTTTTCAAATTACTGATAGTATTCAAGTAGTAGTACTTGGAGCATTACGTGGATTGCAAGATGTAAAGATCCCTACGATCATCACTTTTGTTGCCTATTGGGGGATCGGATTTCCTGTTAGTTATTTCTTCGGAAAAGAAGATTCTTTAGGAAGTTTCGGAATTTGGCTCGGATTGCTGGCAGGATTGTCTTCTGCAGCCGTATTATTGTACATTCGCTTTAATTATTTAACTTTAAAACTCATTCAAACAAAACACAATGGACATTCCTAAATTTTTATTAGCTGACAATAGCAACTATCCTGAAGATATTTTTGTGTTGCATACAGAGTTCCCACGTTTTTTAATCAATTTAAAAGATGATTCTATTGAGTGGTTTGAAGATTTGTCTGGTGAAAGGGAGGAAGATATTGCAGGAGAAGTATCAAACTTAATTGAAGCTGCTTCTACCTTTTATGATGAGCAGATGGGGGAATATGAGTAATTAATTGTCAATTACTGATTATCACTCCTTACAGATATGCTCCTTAATGATATATCTTGTAATTGGTTTTAATGTTTTTCCATTAATTGGGTGAAGCCCTGGAGCTGTGTATATTTCTAAATTATCTTTTCCTATTTTATAGTACCAAGTAATGGGTTCTCCTTTATCATTAAAGTATTTGGTATTGCAATCTGGGTTTTCAATTTTTTTAAAGTCTTCCATTTTCTTTTGATCATAGAGCTCTAATTCGTCACTGTAATATTGAGTGATATTAAATTTAATTTCTACATATCTATCATTTTTCCAAGTCATCCAACGTTCATCACTTTTAGATAAAATATCAGTTGAGAACATAATAATTAAAGAAACGAGAACAATTGTATTGATGATAATTATTTTTTGATTTTTTCTAAACCAAAAATTGAATTGACTACCTTTTTCTGTTTGTATTTTATCATTACCTATTTTCGATTCTTCTGAACCAGTAATTATTATTATTGGAGGCTTATCATCATCTTTTTCTTTCTTTCCATCAGTGTTTTCCGCAGGATTATATTTAGCAACAAAATCTTCATAGTTTTCATACCCTAAATATTTTGAAAGGTTATGAACAATAGCAAGTTGACTTATACTAATATCTTCTGAAAGATTGCCCATCTTTCTGGCATTATTATAATAAATACGGAAATTTTTCCCTCCAATCTTAAAATCAGTTGCTTCTTCAAGGTCTTCGGATAAGCTTGTTAAAGAAGGCTTATTGTCTCCAATTCTTTTTCTTTCCTTTCTTGCTTTTTTGAAAGCTTCTAATATCAAATATTTATGCATTATATATTGATTAATAATTAGTTAAATTATTCATTTGCTTTGCTTTTTTTAGGAAGTTTTTTGGAAATTTTTCAGAAAAAACTTAAAAATGAATTCCTAAAAAATTTCCTAAAAACTTCCTTTTCATTTCCTACATATTTTTCAATATCTCTTGTTATTTGCTTCAGAAATCATCAATAGTTCAGTTAAAAAAACACAATGAATCTGATGACTTCTATTCTGGAGTAGCCACGTAAAGTGTGATATCAATCTGGGAAGTAGTATCCCACTTTACAAAGCCTTCCAACTTTCCAAGAAGAGAGGCCTCTCTTTAAAATTTTAAATGTGCTGTGCTGTCAGCGATACTCATTTGAGCCAAGCTCGAACAGCCACACTATTGTCTAATCTTTTAATAGAAACAAAATGAAACGAATTTTTTTAATTGCACTTACGGTTTTCCTCAATGTAGCATTATTTACATCATGTACGGATGACGAATTTGAAGAATTATTAAACGAACCCGTAGCTTGTTGCGGAACTGGAGAAGATCCACCGCCACCACCGCCACCGCCACCAGGAGACGGAGATACTGGCGGGTAGAAATACCTATTTTTTACAAAAGGAAGCAAAAATTTGCTTCCTTTTTTATTGGAATACTATGTTTATAAAAAATACTTTCTACTTTTAAAGTATGAAAATGAAAAAATTAGTACTTCTCTTCTTTTTATTTAGCTTGAAGGTTTTCTCCTTTCAACAAAAAGATAGCTTAGAATATTATGTGAACCTCTATGAAAAAACTGAAACCATTGATAATCTTGACAACGCATTGAGATTTTTTGAGAAAGATAAAGAATTGTATTTATCGAGTTATCCTCAAAGAGCTAGTTATGATTTGTATTATATTTCAAAAATACAGTACAAGTTTGGAGATCCGTACTCAAGTGAAAAATCATCTGTAGAAGGATTAAGATTATTAGAAGGCCTGTCTATAGATGATAGAGTAGAACGTAGAAAGAGAAGCTTCTACAATCATTTAGGGATTCTTAGCAGAGATTTAGAAAATTATAAGGATTCATTTTTATATTATTCTAAAGCATTGAATTTATGTAAAACTAAACGTGATAGTGCTTTAATTTATAATAACATAAGCACAAACTTTATGGACTCAAAAGAGTATCATAAAGCAGAGCAAAAACTATTGTTATCTACTAAGTTTTTTAAAGAACTCAATGATAGTAGTTTTATAGCATTGTCAATGAGTAACTTAGGATTAGTGCAATCAAAACTAAATGAAAAGGGAGCATTGAACAATCTAAAAAAAGCTTTACAAATCAGAACAGTTATAAACGATCCATTAATATATGAGAGTTATAAGTATATAACAGAATACTTTTTGGACAGAAAAGATATTTCAAGAGCTAAATATTATGCAAAAAAAGGGTATGATGAAGCTATAAAGTTCAATAGTTTATCTTATAAATATGAAGCGTTATTCGATTTGATAAAATTAGGAGAAGACCAATACGCTTTAGAGTTTACAAAAATAACTGAAGAAATGTTTAAGAACAATGACTTAAAAAGAAATACATATGCTTTAGCTAAATATAATATTCAGGACGAACAAGAAAGGACTAAAAAAAACGAATTAAGAGCAATAAAATCAGAAGCAAAAAATATGAGAAATCTACTTATCGCAGGATTAGCTTTATTACTCTTAGCTTTTATGTTCTTTGTATTTAGATCTCACTATAAAAAAGGAAAGCTCAAACAGCAGTTTGAAACCGAACAAAAAATCTCTAAAAAAGTGCATGACGAAATTGCTAACGATGTTTTCCATGTCATGACAAAAGTGCAAGGAGAAACAGTTAATAAATCTGAATTAGTAGACAATTTGGATGGTATTTACCATAAGACCAGAGATATTTCTAAAGCCAATGCAGACGTAGATGTATCAAAAGATTATGAGAGTACATTAAATGATTTAATAAACAGTTTTAAAATAGAGGATGTAAATATATTTACATCAAATACTTCTAAGATTCTTTGGAGTACTGTTTCAGATAATAAAAAGAAAGTGCTATATCGTGTTGTACAAGAACTGATGACCAATATGAGAAAGCATAGTAAAGCAGATTTGGTGACATTGAATTTTGAAAAAAAGAAGAACAAGATTGCTATTACCTACGTAGATAATGGAATAGGGTGTGATTTTAAAAAAGGAAATGGTTTACGTAATACGGAAAACCGTATGGAAATGGTAAGCGGGACAATTACTTTTGAATCAGAAACCAATCAAGGTTTTCGAGCAAATTTAATTTTATAGAATATGTTTACAAAAGTTTTAATTGTAGATGACCATGCGGCAATAAATGATGGTGTTTCAAGTATTCTTACTTCTGTTGGAGTACTCAATATTCACAAGGCATTGTATTGTGACGATGCTGATTTAAGAGTAAAAAAAGCCAAATTAGACTATGACCCTTTTGATCTGGTTATTACAGATTTGTTGTTTAAAGGAGATCATAGAGAAAGAATACTAACTTCTGGTAAGGAACTAGTAAGTAAACTTCGAAAGGATGATCCAAACCTTTCTATCATTGTATATTCTCAAGAAGATCACTTTCAAACGGTAAGAACATTGATAAACGATTGTGGTGCTAATGGATATGTATGTAAGAGTAGAGAAAGCACTAAAGAATTACCGAAAGCTTTAGAATTAGTATACCAAGGAGAACGATTTTTATCTCGTGAAGTAGCACGTGCTTTACAACAAAACAGAGATCATGAAATCACTGAATATGATAAAGAATTGGTCAAACAATTGTCATACGGCCTATCACAAGATGAAATTGCAGTATATTTTAAAGAACAAAATATTACACCCAACAGCAAAAGTTCTGTTGAAAAAAGATTGAGCACACTCAAAGATCAATTTAGAGCGAAAAACCCAGCTCAGCTAGTTTCTATCATGAAAGATTCTAAGTTTATTTAATTTCAATATTTTTTATTTTCTCCAGTTACGAGTTTCCGTAAGGAAATGTGTTGTCCTAGTTTTAGGTTTGTAGTAATATTAATTTAAAAATTTAAAATTATGGCTAATTATTATGTAAATAAGAATACAGATGCTCAAGGAGATCATGAAGTACATACGGGAGATTGCCCGTGGCTCCCTAAAGAAGAGAATAGAATCTCTTTAGGTTATTTCTTTAATTGTAAAGGAGCTGTGGAAAAAGCAAAAGAATATTATTCAAATGTTAATGGTCATAAACATTGTTCTGAAGATTGTCATACATCATAAACTTTTAGAATGAACAAAAATCAAGCCTTACGGATACCCGTAAGGTTTTATTTTTAAAGAGTTATAGGTTTGATTTTATAAAAATCTATAACTAAATATCGTACAAATGACAGAAGAAATTAAAACAAATAATGATAATAATTCAGGGCAAACAATTATTATTAATCAACAAGAGAAAAACTCTAATGGAGTAGGAACTGCAGGTTTTGTAATTTCTTTAATTGCATTATTTCTAGGATGGATACCAATATTTGGTTGGATTCTATGGCTCTTAGGCCTTGTTTTATGTTTTGTAGGAGTATTTAAAGCTCCGAAAGGTATGGCAATAGCAGGATTGGTAATTTCATTGATTGGAATTATTTTTTTACTAGTAGTTTTTGCAGGTGTGGCTATGTCACTTTAAGATACTCAATGATATATAAAATTTAACCTTACGGAAACCCGTAAGGTTTTGCTTTTAAAGGGTCATAGGTTTGGAGTATAAATTTTTAAAATAAAAAATTATGGCATTATATCAAAACTTAGGAGGAGATTCTGGCGTTCATTCTTTCGAAATTTTTTCAGATAGGATTATTATTACTTTTTCAACTCGTGTTACTTATGAATATACATATAGAAGTGCAGGTAGGGATAATATAGAAGCCATGAAATCCTTAGCTCTTCAAGGAAAAGGACTCAATAGCTTTATAAATACAAATGTAAAGTTTAATTATTCTAGAAAAATTTAATAGCAAATGAAAAGAATTATCACAATAATAGTTTTAGTATTTATATCTAATACTTTAATTAGTCAAACAAATGGAGGAAGTAGTAGTAAAATGACAGACTTTGTTTCTAAAACAGGAGTTATATTAAAATTTGAAGATTATGACCTTCCAAAGATTAAGTCATTATATGGAAATGCTGAAACAAAAATCCGAAAAATAATCAGCGGTGATCAAGCTAAATATTTTTTTCAAATTTCAAAAAAAGGAGAATATGATACTAAAATAGCATCAATAGCATATGAGGATATTATTGAAACTTTAAAAGCCTTTACAGAATTAAAAAAACAATCAAAAATTGATTTAAATACCATATCTAATTACTTAGAAAATAAATTTATAACTGAGGATGAATTTAAGGTAGGTTATTATGTTAACAAATCTAAAGTAATATGGTATATGAAGCTAGAAAGCTATGGAAAGAATAACACACTCTATACTAGAGATGTAGAATTATTTGTAAATGCATTTAATCATGGGAAAGCAAAAATTGAAGAATTGAAAAAACAATAATGGTGTATAATAGATTATTAACATACCCTCTTTTCTTTTTTATAAGTTTTTTGCATTCTCAAAACGTAATAGATGTTGCTAACCTAAATGTTAAACTATCTTTTGACCAAACACAAGATTACTATTACACTTTTGATAAAGGAGATGAAATTGTATTCAACTTTAAAATGAAAAAAGGAAGACATTTAAAAAATGTAGAAATAGCTTCTTTTTCAAATCTTGTATTTACAGAATTTAATGCTAAGAATATTACAGATAAGAGAATAAAAGTCAAAAGAAAGCAATTGTACCGATTCCGCTTTTATAGTTCTTCATTAACTAACAGAGTTGCTAATGTGAGAATTCAACGAATTCCGTCATCAAATAGCACTATTAATTTCAATACGGGTTGGAAGTGGTACACACGAAGAGATACAGTTTATGTTCCATATACAAAGGATAGTGTAGTTGGGTATAGAGACATTCCTTATCAAGAAACGATTCGAGAACTAGTCGATACTAAAACTGAAGAGATTATGTTGTTTGAAAAATCTGAAAAAGTACACTCATTTTGGAACAAAAACTTGAGCAGAACTTATTTAAGAGTTGATTTACCACAAATAGAAAACTCCCTTTTTAAAGAGGAGAGAATACTTTCTTGGGCTTATTGGATTGGAGTAGGTCAAGAAGGAAGAAAAGCATATGAGAAAAATGTGAAATCAATCTCAAAAATGATAGAAAAAGCTGCGTCCACCTATTATCAAACACCATTAGCTGGCTTAGCAGTAGGAGCTATTACCGAGTTATTTGTTCCTAATGCAGGAGAAGATGTTGCATATTACTTTATTCCTGATTATGAGAATGTGAAATACTTCTACAATAAACAATCATTTTTACAATTTGATATGGGTAAAGGAAGGGCTGCTTATGGGAGAAACGATAGTAGATTATATGGTACTTTTTACATAGGTCTTTCTAATGATAACCCAACTCTACCTATTGAAGTAGAAGTAAAAGTATTAGCTCTTAAAGAGGTAAAGACATACAAAGACATTACATATCATAAAACAAGAAAAGTAGCACAGAAAATAACCTTAAACAAAACAAGAATGCAGGTAAATGAAACAAAGTATCGAGTTCCTGTAGAATAAAATCTATATAATCATGAAAACAATAAAATTACTACTCTTGTTTGTATCACTGAATTTTGCTTTTCAAGCAACTGCACAAACAGAAGTATATACCACAAAAACAGGAAAAAAATATCATCGTGGATATTGTAGATATTTATCTAAATCAAAGATTAAAACGACGATACAAAGAGCTAAAAACTTTGGATATACAGCTTGTAAAGTATGTAAACCAGTAGAAGTGACTACCAAAAAAAAGATTGATACTGTTAAGTCATCAAACAAAGTGGTTATTAAAAATGATACAGTCAATAAAAAAGAAATAGCAGCAACACAATGTACTGCAAAAACGAAAGCGGGAGTTCGATGTAAAAGGAAAACAAAACACAAGAGTGGCAAATGCCACCAACATCATGAGCATAAAGAGTAACCAATTAACAATTACGAATTCGTAATTCATAATTATTTTTTTCCTTTCTCAACAAATTCTAACTTATTGTTGAGGCGAATCTAAATGTTAACGCGGATTTAAAATCCGCATGTGAAATCGCGTATACTTTTTTTATGCTAAAAAGTTTCTTTAATCTTAATTCTTAAGCGTTATAGCTAATAGCTATAAAGTGTTAATTTTTTGTTAAAGCTATTTTTTTAAAATCACTTTAGAGTAGTTGCTACCATTCATAAAAATCCAATTTTCCTTTAGCAGAAATTTTTGAGTCTAAAATTTTTAATGTAGGAGCATCGATTTTTTTTATACTTTTAAAGTGCGAAAAGAAAATTAAAAAAAAGATGCTATGAACTCCACAGTTTTTACTTGTTGATTTTATACCCTGTAGCTTATAAGCAGTCATAGGTGTGTTCTGTTACAGCCTGTTGTCTTCTGGGCATCTTCTTTTTAATAATTGCTATTAACTAACATTTAAAAAATTTACAACATGAAAAAACTCATCACGAGTGCCTTTATGGCACTGGGTTTTCTTGGATTACAAGCACAAGACCTTCCTAAGATTATTCCCCCATCACCAAATGCAGCAGGTTTAGCTCAATATGTTGATGTTCCTGTTTCACATTATACAGGGCTCCCTAGTATTAATATTCCTTTGTATACTGTTTCTTCAGACGGAATGCAAGTTCCAGTTGGTTTATCTTATCATGCAAGAGGAATTCCATTGGCTCAGATAGCCTCTAGTTATGGCATGGGTTGGTCTATGAATGCAGGGGGGATTGTTACGAGACAGATTAGAGGAAATGCAGATGATAGCGGTGTTGGATATTTAAAGCAAAATCATTGGGATACTTTTTTTGGTCTTGACACGGCATCTGAAGCTACAAGATTAAGTGTACGAAATTTATCTGTGAATAATGATTTTGACTTCACTCCAGATCAGTTTATGTTTAATTTTGCGGGATATAGCGGAAAGTTTATCTATGATAGAGATACCAACGAGCCAATACTTCAAAGTTTTGATGATTTAAAAATAGAAACTGTTGGAAATCTTACAGGCTCGATTCTTAATATAGAGGGGTTTATCATTACAGATACTAAAGGAGTTAAATATTATTTTGGGAGAAGAAAAAACGGTACAGGAGATTCAAATGGAGACGAAATAACAGATAAGAACCATACGCTGATGAATTACACCTATACAGGAGTAATGTCATCAGATTATAACGGCTCAATAGGGAAGAATACTTCATGGTATTTGTTGGAGATTATCAACCCGGTAGGTAAGAAAATTAGTTTTACGTATGATACAGAAACTTCAGATGTCTATAGAAAAACAGAAGAAGTTTCAGAGCTGCCAGGACCTCAACTTCCTTTTGTAAAGACAGCACGTTTTTCTCAAATAAGAATGAATCAGAAGCGGATTAAAAAAATAGCTTTTGAATCTGGAGAAGTTAATTTTAACTATGGGTTTAACAGATATGATATACCCGCTTATAATGGTACTATTGCTAAAGCTTTAAGTAGTGTAGAGGTGTTAAACAACTATGGAGACAGAGTTAAAAAATATGTTTTTGATTATGCTCATACTACATCTACAGAAACAGCAAATATACTTCCAGTTTTGAGAGATCAAGCAGCAGCAAAAAAGAGGTTGTTTTTAAATTCTGTAAAACAAGAAGGAGATGGCGGTCTATTTTTACCCCCTCATAAGTTTACCTATAACCCAACAGTTATGCCAAGTAGGCATTCTACCTCTCATGATAAATGGGGGTATTATAATGGGAAAAACAATGGTAATTTTGCTGTGTTTGGAGATAATCTTACTCAAATTGCAGGGACGGTTATAGATACAGTAAAAGTACAAGCAGGACTGCTTACGAAGATAGAATATCCGACAGGAGGATGGTCTGAATATGAGTATGAAAGCAACCGAGCTATTTTCCCAGAACATTTAAAAGATCATGTTGCTTTTACCCAAAACAATCCTATTAGCAACAAATCTGTGTCTATTGACAAGGATGTAATTTACTACGATGCGCCAACAAAGACGTATTCGATACCTTTTACTGTAGGTCCTAACTTAGTGGTTAGCAATGCAAATGGTGCTGGAACAATATTTACCACTGTATTTCTTGATAACCCTGCATGTAATACCAATGTTCAAACTATAGACTGTCCTTATAGGATTCAAATTCATAATGCAGACGGTACACTTTATGCGATTTTACATAAAACAAGTACTTCAGTAAGCATCTTTCCTGGGGATTATACATTACGGGCGATTTCTAATCTTAATCTAGAAGACCCTTATGATAATATGTCAAATAGTTTTGGAGTGCAACTAGAGTGGAAGGAGAGTGTTGAGAATGAAGAATATATTATTTATACAGGAGGAAACCGTATCAAAAAGACAACGCTTTATGAAGGGAATGGGCAAGCTATTGTAAAAAACTATGAGTATAAGGACGATTCAGGTATCTCCTCTGGAAGAGTATTTTCCTTGCCCTCTTATTATGGGGCTAGTTCAATTACCATCGCTGGAGGGGTGACACTAAGAGTATTACAGCATGTAACCTTTAGACCCGCTAATATCCTTACACTCGAGCAAGGAAATCATGGAGGATATTCCCATGTTACAGAATATATAGGCAATCAAAACAATAACATTGGTAAAACAGAATACAAGTTTACTACTCATTATGATGGAGGCCTATATTATCGATTGCCTTTTCATTTACCAGCCGACAATGAATGGCTAAGAGGAAAGCTAACAGAAGTACGAAGTTATAAAAATGATCAAGGAAACTATAGCTTGGTTGCAAAAACAAAAAACATCTACGAATATGCGGGAATGGAAGGTGAAAATGAAAACATAATATATCCTTCAATTTTTGGGGGCACTTCTTTAAACAATAAAGTTCAAAACTTTGTAAAACTGGCACGATTTAATAGTGCTCTTCAATCACCTCTTGGACAATTTGATCCACTTACAGCACATAATAAGTATACAGTTTACTATTTGAATGCAGGTACTTTAAAGTTAAAAAAGACAAAGTCAACACAGTATTATGAATCGGAAGAAGTAAGCAACATTAAAGAGTATTTTTACAACTATGATAAGCACTATCAGACAAAATATACTCAAACAATCAATAGTAAAGGAGAGACAAGTTTTTCAGAAATCATTTATCCTCAAGACAAGGTAAATCCAACGATATATGAACAAAAGTTAGATACGTTACATCAATTTTTTCCACTTGAAGTCAACACCTATAGAGGATATATAAATCAACCAAATGGGGTAATAGCACTACATCCTTCGATGACGTTAAGTAAAACAAAGACAGAATATATAGAACCTTTTATAGATATTGTTGTCCCTGAGAGAGTTAAAACCGCAAAAGGAGCTAGTTCTTTAGAAGAGAGAATAACCTACCATAGTTATTATAGTAATGGAAAAGTAAAAGAGGTATCCAAAGCAGATGGGACACATATTGTCTATCTCTGGGGATATAATAATACGTTACCTATTGCCAAGATAGAGAATGCGACTTTTAATGATATTCCTTCTAATATTTATCACGAAATATGGGGAACTTCGAATTCTGAGATGAGCTCAACCACAGAGAACACTCTTAGAGCAAAACTAGCAAAGCTAAGAGATGTAACCGAAAGTCCAAACCTTTCCAATGCATTGGTGACCAGTTATACCTATGATCCGCTCATTGGAGTAACTAGTATTACTGACCCAAGAGGGCAAACGATTTATTATGAGTATGATATATTTAAGCGATTGAAACAAGTAAAAGATGTAGATGGAAAGATACTCTCGCATAATGAATATCACTACAAGGAGTAATAAAAAGAAAATAACATACACACATATAAAACATATAGCGCTATGAAAGCACTTCAATATATCACACTTATAATCACGACCCTAAGTCTATCTAATATGGCTTATGGGCAAAAAAGATCCGAAAAACTTACAGGAAATTGGGCCTTACAATACAATCCTTCGGTAACAAAAATGTCACCGAAGTTAAAAAGGAGTTTTAATTCGATGTCTTTATCTGGTCGAAACCAAATAAAAAAGGCATACCAAGGACGTACCTATTCTTTTTATCAGGATGGTACCTATAAGCAAACCCAAGCAGATGGGAGAATCACTACTGGAAATTGGAAATTCACCAAAACAGATTTTCAAATGATTGATAAAGATGGTGGAGTTTTAAGATTCAAAATTCTGTCTTTTACAAATTCGAGGTTAGTTATTAAAGCAAAAGGTAACGGCGAGAATAAGCAGTTTTTATCGCAATGGTATTTATCAAAACTAAAAACGAACTAAGATGAAAAAGAATAATATACACCGTTTTCAAAAGAGTATTAAATTACTACTGATTGTACTTTTTTTTAGCTCAGCAGCAGTAGAATCTATCCATGCTCAATATTCGATAGGAGGATCTACAAGTGTTAATCAAGGGCAAACATATTTTTATGATATTTTTGGGTCAAACATCGCTGAATATTCTTATAGCGTAACAGGAGGAACAATCACAGGAGGAACAAAGACCTCAGTAAATATACGTTGGGATGCTTCTTCTTCAGGGACTGTAAGTGTTACAATACAAGATACGTCATTTAATATTTACCAAATAAGTTTAAATGTAAGTATTACACCTATCCCAACTCCTCCAATACCTTCGGTGCCAACAATTTCTAGTCAAAGTTGTCCCAGTGCCGTCATTCAACGGTCAAGTCCACCTAGTGGTGTTACTTGGTATTGGCAAGGAACCAATAGTATGGGAACAAGCACAAGTAATTCAAGTACAACCTATAATATTTCAACTAGTGGGATTTATTATTTAAGATCTCAAAATAGTAGCGGTACTTGGAGTACGGCTTCTAGTTCACTATATGTAAACGTACCAGGTACGCCTTCGGTACCAACAGCACCAACAGTGGGCGATAATTGTGGAAGCACTAAGTTAACTAAAGTAGGAACTGCACCTAGTGGAATCACTTGGTATTGGCAAAGTAGCAGTACAGGAACAAGCACAAGTAATTCATCAACAAGTATTACACTTACTAGTGGAACAGTATATTATTTACGAGCAAGAAACAATGCATTAGGATGTTGGAGTGCTGCAAGAACGATAAACTATAGTGTTATTAGCCTTCCTTCAGTTCCAACAGCCCCTACAGTAACAAATAATTGTGGAAGCACAGTGCTTACCAAAACAAGTTCACCAAGTGGTATTACTTGGTATTGGCAAAGTAGTAGTACAGGAACCAGTACAAGTAATTCTTCAACAAGTATTGCCCTTACTAGTGGAACGGTATACTATCTAAGAGGAAGAAACAACGCAACAGGATGTTGGGGTTCTTCAAGAACAGTAAACTATAGCATCAATGTAGTTCCTCCAGTTCCAACAGCCCCCATAGTAACAAATAATTGTGGAAGCACGGTGCTTACCAAAGAGAGTTCACTAAGCGGAATCACTTGGTACTGGCAAAGTAGTAGTTCAGGTACCAGTACAGGTAATTCCTCAACAAGTATTACACGTACCACCGGAACGGTATATTATCTAAGAGCAAGAAACAACAGTACAGGGTGTTGGGGAACTGCCAGAACTGTAAACTACAGTATAAATTCAATCCCAGCAACGCCCACAGCTCCTACGGTAGTAAACAATTGTGGAAGTACAGTGCTTACCAAAGGAACTACTCCAGCAGGAACTACATTGTATTGGCAAAGTAGTAGTACAGGAACTAGCACAAGCAATTCCTCACCAAAAGTTACACGTACCAGTGGAACAGTGTATTATATAAGAGCAAAAAACAACACTACAGGATGCTGGGGTGCTGTAAGGACAGTAAACTATACTGTCAATGCAGTTCCAATAACTCCAGTAGCCCCCACAGTAGCAAATAGTTGTGGAAGTACAGTGCTTACCAAAGAAACTTCTCCTAGTGGTTTTACATGGTATTGGCAAAATGCTATTGATGGAGAAAGTACAGGAAACTCTTCAACAAGCATTACACGTAACAGTGGTACAGTATATTACCTTAGAGCAAGAAACAACAGCACAGGATGTTGGAGTGTAGCAAGAACGGTAAATTATAGTGTAAATGCAGTTCCATCAACACCAACAGCTCCTACAGTAACAAATAACTGTGGAACTACAATGTTAACCAAAGGCAGCTCACCAGCAGGTTCTACATGGTATTGGCAAACGAGTAGTACAGGAACTAGCACAGATAACTTATCAACAAAAATTCTAATTACTAGCGGTACAGTATATTATCTAAGAGCAAAGAACAATACGTCAGATTGTTGGAGTTCTGCAGTTGCAGTAAACTATACAGTGAATGAATTTCCAGATATTCCTAACTTACCAGTAGTGACACACAACAATGGACAGACAACGATAACTCAATCGGGTTCAGCTCCTAGTGGATTTACCTGGTATTGGCAAACTAGCAAAGTGGGAACGAGTACGAGTGATTCCTCAACAAGTATTATACGGGCTATTGGCACGATACTTTATTTAAGAGCAAAAAACAACACCTCAGATTGTTGGGGTTTTCCAAGACAGGTAAACTATCTCATTCAGTCACCACCTAAATGGTTTAGCGATATTGATGGTGATGGATTTGGAGACCCAAATGATTCATTGACTCAATGGACACAACCTTTAGGGTATGTTAACAATGATATAGACCAATGCCCTACAATTAATGGAGCAGGTTCTAGCGATGGATGTATTGTAACGGTTTCCTTAACTTCAAGCACTAATGAAAACTACATACGCACCACTGTCCCTCAAAGAGCAACAACAGATATTGACTCATTAACTAAGTACAATGATAAGATAGAAACAGTTACCTATTTTGATGGTTTGGGAAGAACCAAACAAAATGTATTGGTAAAAGGAGGTAAAGAAGGGTATGGAAACAATAACTTATCTTATGATTGGAATATAAATGTCAATTCAGACTTTTATAATTGGAATGGAACTAACCTCGAAAACCGCATTATCTCAGGAACAACTCCCTTTGGCAACACAGATCTAATCTGGGAATGCGTCAATGATGCCCCAAGCGGAGCAGATGGAGGTTGGAATACAAATTATATTAATGTTGATGATGATATAGCATATCGTTATACTGTTTGGGTAAAAAAGTCGGCAAACTTAACAGATGGAGCAACCTACCACGGAACTCAAAATGTGAATGATTTGAGTGGTTCAGCCAATACAAATCCTTATTTCTGGTCTGGAGATTTACCACAAATCGATACTTGGTATTTATTAGTAGGGTATATCCATCCATCTGGTTATACAGGATCAGATATAGGAATCTCTGGAGTCTATGATATTCATGGTAATAAAGTAATAGACGGAACAGAATTTAAATGGAATGCGAATTATACCAATTCCCGTTTTAGAAGCTATTTATATTATGCTACAGACACCAATACAAGACAATATTTTTGGAGTCCACTTGTGCAAAAAATGGACGGAACAGAAGAATCTATCAGTGATTTATTAACTACATCTACCATTTTTAACAATACAGAAGTTCAACCAAAAGACATTGTTACACATCATGAGTACAACCAATATGGAAGAAAAATCAAAGAGTATTTACCCTATGCTTCTCATAACAATGGAGCTTTTCAAACGGGAGCGGAAGTTATTACAAAGAGTTATTACAAAGGAAACTATGCAGCAGATTTTGCAAACACAGTTACTGCGGATATCAACCCGTATTCATTGAAAAATATTGAATCTTCTCCGCTCGGTAGAATTCATGAACAAACAGCTCCTGGAGACGATTGGAAAATGGGAACAAGTACCATTACAGACAAAGAATATTCAGACGGACATACCATTAAGTTTAAATACGATAGCAACGATGGAACTTTAGATCAAGTACGTATTTATACAGTAAGCTTAAGTTTTGCTAGTAACACTTATACACCTACTTTGCAAGGAGGTACTACTTTCTACGGAACAGGAACACTCACAAAAACTACAACCAAGGATGAAAACTGGATGCCTTTAGATGGTGTAAATAGAACCACTGAAGAGTTTAAGAACAAAAACGGACAGGTAGTTTTAAAAAGAACCTACAATGCAGGAGTGGCACATGACATCTATTATGTCTATGACAATTTTGGAAATTTAACCTATGTGTTACCACCCAAGGTAGATACTTCTAATGGAGTGTCGGCCAGTGAGCTTGTCGAACTGTGCTATCAATACAAATATGATCACAGAAACCGTTTGGTAGAAAAACAAATACCGGGTAAAGGAGTAGAGTATATTGTGTATGATAAGCTAGATAGACCAGTAATGACACAAGATGCCGTTCAAAGACTAAGTAACAAATGGTTGTTTACCAAATATGACGTCTTAGGAAGAGTGGCTTATACTGGAAGTTATATAAACACGTCTACAACTAATCGAATTGCAATGCAAAATGCGTTTGATTCAAATAACAATTTATCTAGTGAGTTATATGAAAATAAGGCAGGATCAGCTAGTAATTTAGGAGTTTATTATTATAATAATAACTTTCCTAAGTTTAATGTTGAAGTCTTTACCGTAAACTATAATAATGCCTATGTAGATTTACCTTCTGGCTTTGTGGCACCAACTACCGTATATGGAGAGACAATTACAACAAAAACCAAAGGGTTGCCAACAGTAAGTAAAGTGCGAGTGTTAGGTACCAGCAATTGGATTACTACAATTTCTTACTATGATGACAAAGCAAGGCCAGTGTATGTATATAGTAAAAACGATTATTTACAAACCACAGACATTGTGGAAAGTAATTTGGATGATTTTACAGGAAAAGTATTGGAAACAAAAGCCACACATAAAAAAACAGGGAAATCAGATATTGTTACCATAGATCGTTTTGAGTATGACCATCAGAACAGATTGGTGAGTCAAACTCAAAAAGTAGACAACCATATTACAGAACGTATTGTGCGTAATAACTATGATGAGCTAGGTCAGTTAGAAGGTAAACTGATAGGAAATGGAACACAAGCCGGGTATACAGATGTAACCAGTGGAGTTACTATAAACAATAATTTAATAACAAAAGTTAGTGGTACTGTCTGGGAGGAAGGATTAGCCTCATTAGGAAGCTTTAACAGTGATGGCTATGTTGAGTTTGAATCAACAACAAATGATAAAAATTACATGGTTGGTTTGTCTACAGATAATTCTAATGCACATTTCGGCACTATTGATTTTGCGATATATATCAAAGGAGCAAGTGTTCAGATTTACGAATCATGGTCTGGAAGAGGAGTCCAAGAAACGAATTCTATTGGAGATACTTACAGGATAGAACGTATTGGAAACAAAGTGTATTATAAGAAGAATGGAAATGTTTTTTATACTTCAAGTACGTTCTCTACGGGTGTTTTATTAGCAGATGTTAGTATGTTTCACGATGGAGCTCAAATCAAAGACCTCCATATTGTAGGCAACAACAAAGGCTTACAAAATGTAGATTATACCTACAACGTACGAGGTTGGTTAAAGAATATTAACCAAGATACACAAAGCGATAACGATCTATTTAATTTTACACTACGTTATAATAGCCCAACAAGTGGTACAGCCTTGTATAATGGAAACATCTCACAAACAAGTTGGAATACAACCAATACAGATGCTAGTACCAAAACATATACCTATACCTATGATGCCTTAAATAGAATTACCAGTGGTATAGACAATACTTCGAACTATAATTTAACATCAGTTGGTTATGATAAGAATGGAAACATTCTTAACTTGCAGAGGCAAGGGCATACCAATGCGAGTGCAACCACCTTTGGTGTTATGGACAATTTAAGTTATACATACGATTCAGGAAACAAACTCTTAAAAGTAGCCGATGCCGCTACAATAGATCAGTTTGGATTTAAAGACGATGCTGTAAACACAGCAGCAGATACGACTAATGATTATACCTACGATGTAAATGGGAATATGCTCACCGATACCAATAAAGGAATTACGAGTATTTTATACAATCATTTAAACTTACCCACTCAAGTAACCATAGGCGGACAAAATATTAGCTATACCTATGATGCAACAGGAACAAAGCTTAGAAAAGTAGTAGGAAGTACCACCACAGACTATGCAGGAAATCATATCTATGAGAATGGTACCCTCCAGTTCTTTAACCATGCAGAAGGGTACGTAAGTCCTGAACTTGTTTCAGGATCTATTGTAGGTTGGAATTATGTATACCAATACAAAGATCATTTAGGAAATGTACGTTTGTCTTATAGAGATAATTCTTCAACTTTGGTAAATGATACTTTTATTACAAGTATTGATAATTGGCAGGGTCAATCAGCTACGCTAGTTCAAGAGAATGGAAGATTGAAAGTTACAGCAGATAACCAATCTAATGGAGCGCAAAAATATGTAGATGTAAGTGTTGGGGATAAAATTGATTATAGCTTATTAATTGATAAAGGAAATACAGATAGATTGTATTTGGTATTTTTTGAGCATGATGACAATTATGTTAAATTAAAAACAAATATTTTGAGTTCTAATGCTGGAGGAGGTATGACAGGTTCATACGTGGTAACTCATGGGACTAAATTGAGAATAAAAGTAGAGAAAAATAATAGTTCCGACTTGGGAATTAACACGAACTTTTATATAGACAATGTGCTATTAGTAATAAATGATTTAGAAATCATAGAAGAGTCTAATTATTATCCATTTGGTCTTAAGCATAAAGGGTATAACAATGTTGTTAGTTCTAACGGTAATTCTGTGGCGCAGAAAAGAAAGTTTGGAGGCATGGAGTACCAAGAAGAATTAGATTTGAATTGGTATGATATTACTGCTAGAAACTATGACCCTGCTATAGGACGTTGGATGAATTTAGACCCAAAGGCTCCTGAAATGCCAACTCACTCTCCTTATAACTATGCTTTTAACAACCCTATATTTTTTGCTGATCCAGATGGTATGAAACCTGTCCCTGGACCTTTTACAGGAAGAGTTTGGAGAAATTCAAATAAAACCTTAACAGCTTATAGAATAACAGCTAATCAAAGGTATGCAGTTAATATTTATGCCGAAGTTATTTATTCAGCTACAGGTAGAGCGGGTACTTTATATTCTTTGGCTTCTGATGTGGCTAATGTTATTTATGAAGATAATGGTGAAGGAATAACAGGAGTAGCTGAAGAAACTTTTGATAAAATGGGAGACTATATAGAAACAACTGATCCAAAAAATGCTGATCTAGGAAGAGGTTCAAAGAGACTAGGAAAATTATTTAAAGCTGTTAACATAGGGGCTATGTTGTCTGATACTGATCAGAACTCGATGGAGTTTTTAGAACAACAAACTTTTGAGTTTGTCGCTGAGAAAGGATTAATTGATGATGCTCATATAAATATTGTTAATGAAGGATTATTAAATATCTTAGATAAAGATGCTTCTATTCAAGATTCAGAATCAGTCTTGAATTCTGTATTTGGTGCTTTAAAAACTGCTTTGAAAAGATTTAATTTGAATACTGCCACTGGTAGAAGAAAGGCTAAAGCATTCGCAAGAAAGCATCAAAAAGATATAACAACTTATGCAAGACTTCTATATTGGCAATCAAAAGAAGAGGATGAAAATCAAGACGAATAAAAATTAAAAAAAATGAAAATTAAACTAAAATGTTTTGTTATAACTCTAGCTTTATTTATTTCAATTAAAGCTGCTTCTCAAACATCAAATTGTAGTATTTGTGGGAATTGGAAAACATTCAAGAAAACGAATTTAACTGGAAGTGATGGAAGTGATGTAACTTTTTCGGGAAAACCTTTCTCTACTAATATGGAGTTACTTATTGATAAAAAAACAATAAGAATTACGAGAAAACCTAGCTCATATGAATTTGCCTATTCTATTAAGGACAGTGTACTAAACTATTATAATAATAAAAGCTTTATTATTCATAGTTTAAAGAAAGATACTTTAATCCTTAAGGAGTATAATAATTTAGGAGGCTTTATTTATTATATGAAAAAACATAAATAATACAATATAGAATATGATTCCCAAGGTTGAAAAAAAAGCTATTTGTTTTTGTTTTCTGAAGTACCCTTTCTTAAAATTGTCTTCATTATTATGAAAAAGGTTTTTTCGAATGAAGTCATCTAGAATACCATAAGGAATAAAGAAGAAGAGAAGTTTCTCTCCTGTTGTAAGGGAGAGATTCTTTCTTTCAAAAGCAAATTTGAATTTTTGTAGTAGCTTATCTTTGTCCTGTTGAGTTAGATTTAATTCTTCTACTATTGATAAGTAGCTAGACTCATCAATTTTTTTCTCATTTATATATTTGACAATATCCTCAATAGAATATTCAGTTAATTTAGAATCTGAATTGACCATTTAATATGATTTTTAGTGTAAATATATAAATCTCACGGCACACGCTACTTAAAACCACGACAAAAGGGTTCCAATATTGGAACTTTCCAGTAACAATGGTGGTTTAAGCAAAGTTGTTTCATTTGACATAGTTAACAAATAGGGATATTCAGAAATGAGTATCCCTATTTTTATTTCAACAAGACTTTTTTAGATTTGGTTATCTTTTTAAGAGGATTGTTATTTAATATATCTGTCATTTCAATCCTTTTTATGAATTACAACCAACAGCAATCGCACAAGCATTGAATTTTTGGTTGGCTACTACTCTATTTTTTCTAGCAAGTTGTATACGTTCTTTAAAATGATGTTTATCAGGAGTTTTTCCTTGTATTATTTCCATCGGAGTCAGTCCAAAGAGTTCTGTTGGGTATCTATGGTAATTATAATATGCTACGAACCTTTTCAGATCTTTGAGATGTGATTTTTGATTAAGAGAATATTTTCCGTGTAAAAACTCAGTTTTGTAAATACTGTGTGTACTCTCAGACATGGAATTGGAAAAAGGGAAGTCTTTGGTTTGTGCTGTTATTTTCATCACAACTGGCGGAGCTTGGATGCTATAAATCCAATTTAAAAATTCTCCTTTATTCTCACTCCCACCGTCAGACAAAATATTAATAGGTTTTACGGCATTATACAAATCATACTTTTCAAAAGTTTCTGCAAAGAGGTTTTTGATAAATTCACTTCCAGCTTTTTTGCTTGTAGAAGAGTAATGTAAAATAGCTTTAGAAAAATTATCTTTTACAAAAGCTACTTTTTGGATTCCATCTTCTAGAGTATTTACATTGGTAATATCTACATGCAACCACTCAAAGATTCTGGTAGCTTTTAATCCTTCTTTGTTTTTTCTATCAAAACGTTTTGACTTTCGATATCCTAAAGCAGATGCATATTTGTTAAAAGTAGATTTCCCACAAAAAAGTAAATTGTTTCTTAAGGCATGATAATACAGAGTGACTTTTGTCTTACCATAATGAATAGGATTCTTAACCAAATTTTCAATAGCTACTACCTCTTTAATGGTTAATTGATTTGGATGCTGATGATAACATCTCTGAAAAGGACTAATCTTACAAATAATCTTTGCTTTCTCTTTATAATACCAATCTTTAGAAATTCTATAGTATTTACAAGCAGTTATAGCTTTCACTTTTGCAAAAGACCTGATGTGATCAATTGAAGCGACAATCTTAGTTGCATGGAGTTTCAACAAATTTTTGTGATGAGAGAGTTCTCCAAGCATGGCATAATATCCTTTTCTAGTTTCTACCAAAAATCGAAGCGAGCGATATAAAAAAGCAGAAGCAAAAACATCTTTGATATTATCAAACTGTTGGATATACGATTCAGCCCAATCACACCCATAGTAATTATGATGTTTAAACTGATTCCAATTGTGTTTCGTAGTTTTAGGCAGTTGCCTGATTTGAACTGAGTCCAACATACCACTGGTGTATAGAAGGATAACCAGCGGATGATAATTCCGTTTGTGCATTTTTCATAGCATTTTGAAAAATGGGGATAGGTTTCAAAAGCAAGTTTTCCCACTAAAGCGGCACATAACATCAGACAATCCCTGTAATTAAGATAATCACTCCTAGAAAAAGGGATTGCCCTTACTATGTTATGAGTTGTAAAACTAAATTTATCATTTCACAAAGAAGTATGGATTTGGCATACAAAAAGTATGTGAAAACCATACTTTTTAATTTATCGGTTGTTGAATTAATAGAAATGATTCTTAGATTTATCTGCAAGAATTTATACAGTTAACGTGGGTACGCGCGGATTTAAAATCTACTTCTTAGCACATTCCATACTTGAAAGCCTAAATCTGGAGATCATATCCAGAAGTAAGTGCAATTTTAATTCCATTACAATTCGATAAATGAGTTAACAAATTGGAATAAACTCCTGTATATTCAGCACATATAATTGCTTGAGGGTTTATTTTACTCAAAAATGAATTAATTGCAGAAAATTTGTTTTTAATTCTTTTTTCATAGATGATTACATCTTGGTCTAGACAAAATATATCTAGATGTTCCTTTGATACGTCGATTCCATATGCTAGCATAAGTAATTGATTTTTAAATAGATCCAAATTTGAGAGACTAATACGTGCTATTGGGTTTTACCCAGATTACTCTCAAGATTGCTCAAATAACTATACTGTGTCATAAACATGACTTGAGTTTTACTCATAGTAAACTTTTGACTAGCGCAGTATAGGGAGTTATGTGATTAATATTATATTTATAAAGTCTAAAATTAAACTTTAGCTAAACTAACGGTAGTAAATTGGCACTTACGTTGTTAATGCGGATTTGAAATCCGCGTATACTTAATTACTTCCCTTTCTCAACAAATTCTAACTTACTGACATCTGCTTCTGTAGTAAAAATACCGTAGTTGATAAAAGCTTTTTTCTTTTCAATTTTTTCAATGGTACCCACTGCGTTTCCATCGATTAATCGGACTCTGTCATTGACTTTAAAAATGTAGTCTGCTTTGGCTTTGGCAATCTTTTTAGCTGCTTCTTTTTTTACTTTTCGTACTTCAATAACTTTCTGTAAGACTTCTTTTTCTACTTGTTGAATTACTTCTTTTCTCTTTACTTCTTTCGCCTTTACTTCTTTTTTCTGAACCTTGGTTTTAGGTTTCGCTGGCTTTTTCTTTATATGTTTTGTCTTTTCAGCTGTTACCCATGCTAAGAAATTGGTTGTCAATTCTTTTTTGTTATTGGTTTGGAAGTATTTGTTTAAGAATTCATTGGTTTTTCTCCCTAGTGTTAGCATCCGTTGATTGCTATCATACAATTCTTGAAAGCCTTCTAGTTTTTCTTGAACCTTTTGTTCTTTTCCTTCTAATGCTTCAAGTTGTTCTAGCTCTTTGGTTTGCTGTCTTTCTAAATTATCGGAAGTCTTTTGTAGGCGATTACGTTCTTTCTGTAACTTCGAAATGGTTTTGTCAAGACGAATCTTTTCAGTCTCAACACGTTTTTTCGCTTTATTGATTAAGCTATATGGAATTCCGTTTTTTTGTGCAACTTCAAAAGTAAATGAGCTCCCAGCTTGACCAACGAACAATTTGTATAAAGGCTCTAATGTTCTTTCATTGAATTGCATATTGGCATTGGTAACATTATCCAATTCATTGGCCAATACTTTTAAATTAGAATAATGCGTTGTAATGATTCCAAATGACTTCTTCTGATAAAACTCTTCCAAAAAAATCTCTGCTAGAGCACCTCCCAATTCAGGATCACTTCCTGTTCCAAATTCATCAATTAAGAAGAGCGTACTGTCATTACACTTTCGTAAAAAATTCCGCATGTTCTTTAAGCGA